>AMFJ01025388.1_pt1 | contig 17904 bp, 33 predicted proteins | sample 427208 | NCBI WGS metagenome assembly AMFJ01 (sample SAMN02954298, study PRJNA114691) | groundwater metagenome | biome: aquatic; feature: subsurface aquifer; material: sediment; isolation source: subsurface aquifer sediment | place: USA: Rifle, CO | collected 2008-08
TCAGGGCCGTAGGCCCTGAAAAGACAAAGCGTGTTGTAGTGCAGAAAACATAACTTCAGATGATGTGGGTTTCAAGTCGTTGGCCTGAAAACACGAAAACTTGCTACAATAAATTCGACAGTCAATGTCAGATTGAGTTTAGATTTTTACAATTCATTCTTCAGTCGTCGTTAATTCTTGTTTAAGCTTAAGGCGCTCTTTTCGCTCAGTAAAATTAGGCAATGCAACATTTAATTCAAGAATAGAACAACCTTCTTGCCGATCTAATTCGATTTTGACATCTTCTTTATTGATCGGCACATATTTAACGATGACATCGATCAAATCCCGCTGTAATGCCGCCAAATAATCCGGTTTATCGCCGCGCTGTACACGTTCATGCGCAATGATAATTTGCAGACGTTCTTTAGCCACTTTGGCAGTTTTTTTAGGACGTCTTAAATAACGCAATATTTTTCCAATAGAATTTTGAATGTTCATACAGCCACCTTCTCCTTGCTAAATAGACGTTTTAGCCAGTGGGTTTTTTCTTCCGTAAAGCGATGCGGCAATTCTTCCCCTAAAAATCTTGCAATCGCATCTGAATAAGCTTGGCCAGCGTCACTGTCTTCATCCAAAATAACAGGCTCGCCTGCATTAGACGCACGTAATACCGCCGGTGATTCTGGGATCACCCCCAAAAGAGGAATGGATAGAATTTCATTCACATCGGAAATACTTAACATATCGCCATTCGCAACGCGTTTTGGTGAATATCGCGTTAATAATAAGTGTTCACTAATAGGATCTTGGCTGTCTTCTGCCCGTCTTGTTTTGCTGGAAAGTAAACCAAGCATGCGATCTGAATCACGCACAGAAGAAACTTCAGGATTTGTCACAACAATCGCATGATCCGCAAAATACATAGCCAATTGGGCACCGCGTTCAATGCCTGCTGGCGAATCACAAATAATGTAATCAAATGTTTTGCAGAGTTCATCTAAAACAGTCGAAACACCTTCGAAGGTCAACGCATCTTTATCACGCGTTTGCGATGCCGGCAAAATATATAATTCTTTGACATGTTTATCGCGGATTAATGCTTGATTCAAATTAGCTTCTCCGCGAATGACATTCACAAAGTCATAAACCACTCGACGTTCGCATCCCATAATCAAATCAAGATTACGCAACCCAATATCAAAATCGATTACGACCGTTTTAAAACCGCGCTTAGCAAGGCCGACTGCAAATGATGCGCTAGTCGTTGTTTTACCTACGCCACCTTTCCCTGATGTCACTACGATTATTTTTGCCACGTTCGTATCCCTCTTTCAGTTAGGAAATTGTTTCAATTCGAACCTGTTCCTGTTCCAGATAAATTTGAATCATACCATGACTTTCCGGCAATGCTTGCATATCTTCTTTCGTCAAATAATAACCTGCAATCGAGATTAATTCAGCTGAAAGACTTCTGCAAAAAATGCGCGCGTCTTTATTCCCTTGCACGCCAGCCAATGCCCGGCCGCGCAAAGGCCCGTAAACATGAATATGACCATCCGCCAAAAGTTCAGCACCCGCACTGACCGATGCTGCCACAATTAAATCAGTCTCTTTTGCATAAACTTGCATCCCGGAGCGAATAGGATTTGTCACTAATTTAGCCTGTTGGCTAACCTTTATTTCTTTAATACTCACAGGCTCGCCTTGAGTTAATTTACCCACGGTAAGCATCGGCAACCCTTCTGTAATCGCCGCTGTCATTTGTTCAGTATTACCATTTCGAACGCCGATCGGAACCAAATGGTTCGTTAAGAGGATTTCTTTTAATTTAGAAAAATTAAGCGAGCCCGCCGTATTTATTTTTTCTAAATCAATGATAACAGGTGCTCCTAAAAAAAAAGTGGGTGCGCGAGCGGTTGCCTCACTCAACTGGATTTTTAAGGCATCTAAATCATAGTGAATCATCTGTAAAATAGAACAAGGCGCAAAAGTCGTTTTAAATTGAAAACAAGCTTGACGATCGGGTGTCACAGTTGCACTCATAGTCGTTTAATCCCTAAAATTTTCAAACTGTACCGGCAACTCTAATTGAGCTTTACGTAAAAAAGCAATCACCGTTTGCAAATCATCCTTTTTTTTGCCGGTGACACGCACTTGATCGCCTTGAATCGCAGCCTGTACTTTTAAATTGGACTCTTTAATTAATTTCACGATTTTTTTTGCTTTTTCTGTATCAATGCCTTGGCGTATTTCAACACATTGCCGCGCTTCATTCAATTTGACCTCAGGTTCTTTGTACTCTAGCGAACGCACATCGACTTGCCGTTTGGCCAGTTTACCGCGCAAAATATCATCCACTTGTTTTAATTGAAAATCAGTGGGTGCAATTAAAGTAATCGAATTTTTGACTAATTCTAACCGAGTATTTGTGCCTTTAAAATCAAATCGCGTACCAATTTCACGATTAGCTTGATCCACCGCATTCATCACCTCATGATGATCAGTCTTAGAAACAATATCAAATGACGGCATGGGTTTTCCTCGTCTTTAAATAGGCTATTAAATCATGAATCGCAACAATGGGAATGTGATGTGTTTTGCCAAATTGAATTAAATCAGGCGGTCGCGCCATACGGCCATCTTCTTTCATAATTTCACAAATGACAGCACATGGTTGTAATCCTGTTAAACGCACGAGATCCACACTGCCTTCTGTATGACCGGCTCTTTCAAATACGCCTCCCTTCCGCGCCTGTATCGGAAAAATATGTCCCGGCATGCCAATGTCTTTGGGCTTTGAATTCGGATCCACTGCAACGCGTATTGTTTGCGCGCGATCATAAACTGAAACACCAGAACTAACCCCGTCAACCGCTTCAATGGATATAGTAAACCACGCTTGATGAAGATTTTTATGGCGCTCAGGCATCAAAGGAATTTGTAAGCGCTGAACGAATTCCTCAGTCACCGTCAAACACACCAGTCCGCGTGCATATTGAATCATGAAATTAAGTGATGCAGGCGTCACCTTTTCTGCAGCCAAAACTAAATCGCCTTCTTGTTCGCGATTTTCATCATCCACCAAAATCACCATGCGCCCTTCGCGCAATTCAGTGATGGCGGTATCGATTGTTGTAAAAGTCACACTTACCTCACCTAAACCTTAATAGATCAGAGCGTTGCAGGATGTATCTTAATGACTAATCAGATACTTCTCAATCACTTGCATCGCTGTCCATTATTGAACGATAGAGTAGTGCTTTTTTTATTCAATTTAGATATAATTAACAAAAAACATAAACAATTATGAGGAGTTATTGACATGGCATTTAGAAAGTTATTTGATTTTTTTAAACCTGGTAATTCTAACGATGAAAAGCCAGAAGTAGAACACTTACTTAGCCAAGCAGAACAGAAAGATTACGAACAACCTCTTGCTGCGCTGCCTTTTGACCCAACAGAAGCTCAAAAATCTCGTTTAACTCACTCACTAAAATATTACATAGATATATTAAAAAATGATCTAGATCACCTTAAACAATCCTTTGATGCGCTTGAAAAAAGAATTCCCGGAACACTCAATTATTGGGTAACAAGACGAACAAACCAAGGAGCAGCTAGTTTTGCGCAGCATTGGAAGATTATTTCTGATACGTTAAATTTTGGAGATAATAAAAAATTTAGAGAAAATCTACGTTTGAGAAATGACGATACTAAATTTTCTGTCAATTATGAAAATTTATTATATACCCTTAATCAAAGTGAAGAAATAATTAAAGAATTTGACGAGAATGCCTCTATCTTTGATGAGACAGAGAAATCATCGTTGAGACCGTCTTATAGAATGTTAAAACAAACTATTTCGGAAACAAAAGCTTCAGATCATTTCGTGATTGCGGGTCGCCATTTTAGCGATTTGGCAAAGACGATTGATCCACCATCACAAAAAGCATCAATCTCTAACAAACCTAAGTAATATTGCACCGCGATCCTCAGCACGAACGGGATTTTTTCGTCGTGTGTATAAGATTAAGCTGCGCTTTTTTCTCGGCCTACCAGCTCAACAATCGCCATTGGCGCACAATCACCATTTCGGTAACCGCATTTTAATACGCGAAGGTATCCGCCCGGACGCGTAGTAAAGTGAGGGGCAATTTCATTAAATAATTTTGTAACCATTTCACGATCACGCAAACGTGAAAACGCAAGACGACGATTATGCACAGAATCCACTTTTGCTAACGTAATCATCGGTTCCATATAACTGCGAAGCTCTTTCGCTTTTGCAACCGTTGTTGTAATCAACTCATGTTTCAATAACGAAACCATCATGTTTTTAAACATTGCCTTACGATGACTGCTCGTACGGCCAAAATATCTTCCACTTTTTCGATGTCGCATGTTATACCTCGAGCTTTATTCTTTTGCCGTTTTAGGCGGCCAATTATCTAAATGCATGCCCAGCGATAAACCGTGGGACGAAAGAACATTTTTAATTTCAGTTAATGATTTTTTACCTAAATTAGGCGTTTTTAATAAATCTGTCTCAGTACGTTGTATTAAATCGCCAATAAAATAAATACTTTCTGCTTTCAAACAATTGGCAGACCGCACCGTTAATTCAAGATCATCTACGGGACGCGTATAGATAGGATTCACTGATTGTTGATCACCCAACTCTTTGGTAACGGGTGATGACTTCAAATCCACGAAAGGCGATAACTGCTGCTGCAAAATAGTCGCAGACCGGCGAATCGCTTCTTCTGGATCTAACGTGCCATTGGTTTCAAGATCAATCACCAATTTATCTAAATCTGTCCGCTGTTCAACACGAGCGCTTTCAACGGTATAAGCAACGCGGCGCACAGGGCTGAAGCTTGCATCCAAATGAAGAACACCAATGCTCGCCTTGCCTTCTTCTTTCAATTTGCTTCGGATTGAAGCGGTTTGATAACCACGGCCCAAAACAACCCTTAATGTCATGTTAATAGCGCCACCTTCGTTCAAATGGGCTATCACCTGATCAGGATTGACAATTTCAACATCATGCTCTTGCTCAATGTCACCTGCTAAGACAGGGCCTGCACCACTTTTCTTGAGCGTTAACGTCACTTCTTCCCGGCCATGTAATTTAATGGCAACATTTTTTAGATTAAGAAGAATTTCGACAACATCTTCTTGTACCCCAGGAATAGTGCCATACTCATGAAGCACACCATCAATTTTTGTTTCGATAATGGCAGCACCCGGCATTGAAGAAAGTAAAATCCTTCGCAATGTCGTTCCTAATGTATGACCAAAACCTCTTTCAAGCGGTTCCAAAGTAACCTTTGCGTGAAAAGGACTGACTGTTTCTACCGCAATAGCTCGCGGACTTAAAAATTCGTACGGATTATTTTGCATTAAATAACCTCATTAAACTCCAAACGATTACTTGGAATAAAGCTCTACAATTAATTTTTCATAAATATCTGTCGGTAAATCTGAACGTTCAGGAAAACTTTTGAAAGTACCTGAAAGTGCATTCGCATCGATCTCAATCCAACTGCAAGCAGGTCTTGCTTGCGCTAAAGCAACCGCACCTTGAATCCTTAATTGCTGTTTAGCACGTTCTCTGATTGAGACAACATCGCCCGGCGATACTGTATACGATGGAATATTGACATTTTTACCATTCACTAAAACAGCACAGTGATTCACTAATTGTCTTGCTTCTGCTCTTGTTGAACCAAACCCCATTCTATAAACCACATTATCTAATCGGCTTTCTAAAAGTCTTAACAAGTTTTCACCTGTTGAACCTTTTAAGCGCGCCGCCTTTTTAAAGTAGTTACTAAATTGGCGTTCCAAAATACCATAAATACGACGAACTTTTTGTTTTTCGCGTAATTGACCGCCATATTCTGTCGCACGGCCTTTTCGACCGCCATGCATACCTGGCGCTGCATCTAACTTGCACTTGGTATCAAGCGCACGAACACCGCTGATCAACGAAAGGTCCGCTCCCTCTCGTCTTGCTAATTTACATCTTGGTCCAGTATATCTAGCCATCCATTTCCTCCCCGATTAAACACGACGCTTCTTAGGATCACGGCAACCATTAAAGGGTATGCCTGTCGCATCTGTAATTGATAAGATCTTTAAGCCAGCGGCATGCAAAGCTCGAATAGCAGATTCTCTGCCAGGCCCAGGGCCTTTGACATGCACATGGACGTTTTTCATACCGAAATTTTCTACTACAATCTGCGCAACTTTCGCAGCAGCTTCACCTGCCGCATAAGGCGTTGATTTCCGAGAACCCCGGTATCCACAACTTGCCGCACTTGACCATGCAACCGTATTACCCTGAACATCTGTGATAGTGACAATGGTATTATTAAAAGAAGCACGTATATACGCTATCCCGTCAACAACCAGCTTTTTAGCTTTCTTGCGCGCTTTTGTGGCACTTGCTCCTTCCGCTCTAGTATCTGTCATTGCTATTTGTTTTCCTACGTTAACTTAATAAAACACATGATTTAGATTTAATTTTTACCCTTCCGCTTACCCTTGCGCGTTCTCGCATTAGTCCGTGTTCTTTGACCTCGAACAGGCAGCCCGCGGCGATGACGCAATCCGCGATAAGCGCCTAATTCTACTAATCGTTTAATATTCATAGAAACTTCACGGCGCAAATCACCTTCAACGCGGTACTTAGCGACTTCGCCACGTAAACTTTCTAATTCGGCCTCTGAAAGATCTTTTACTTTAGTTTCAGGCTTAACTTTTGCGACTGAACATATCATTTTCGCCCTATTACGCCCAATGCCAAAAATAGCGGTAAGACCGATAACAATATGTTTTTGTACGGGTATGTTAACACCTGCAATACGGGCTGCCATTCAATAAACTCCTACAACATTATCTTCAAATGACTCACAAAAGCGCGTCAGTTTAATCTTGAATTGATAAAAAATCAATGATTAACCTTGCTTTTGCTTGTGTCTTTTTTCCTTACAAATCACTCTCACCACACGCTTACGCCGAACAATTTTGCAATTGCGGCATATTTTTTTAACCGATGCACCTACTTTCATGTTAACCTCAACCTATTATCGAACTAAACCCATACCACTGCCGCGTAAATTCGCCTTTTTAAGCAAGGATTCATATTGATAAGACATAATATGGGCCTGCACTTGGGCAATAAAATCCATCACAACAACTACAATAATCAGTAACGAGGTGCCCCCAAAATAAAAGGGAACATTCCACGTTAGAATCATAAATTCAGGCAGCAAACATACTAACGTCACATAAATAGAACCCGCCAGCGTTAAACGAGACATCACCATATCAATATAACGCGCCGTCTGTTCGCCGGGACGAATGCCTGGAATAAACGCACCCGACTTTTTTAAATTTTCAGCCGTATCTCTGGGATTAAAAACTAATGCCGTGTAAAAAAAACAAAAGAAAATAATCGCAACACCAAATAAGGCCATATGAAGCGGCTGGCCTTGTTGTAAAGCAACACCTACAGCACCCAACCATTCCATCCCCTTGCCATGCCCAAACCATTGAGCAAGCGTTGCGGGAAATAAAATAATACTGGAAGCAAAAATCGGCGGTATCACCCCCGACATGTTTATTTTCAAAGGTAAATGACTGCTCTTAGGCGAATACATGTTTCCGCCTTGCATTCTGCGCGCATAATTAATCGTAATGCGCCGCTGACCCCGCTCAACAAATACGACAAATGCAACCACACCTACCACTGCCAACATAATTAACAGTAATCCGATCACTTGCAGCTGACCTTCCCTCACTTGTTCTAAGGTTCGACCAATGGCAGCAGGTAATCCAGCAACAATCCCTGCAAAGATAATGATAGATATTCCATTACCGATGCCTCGTTCGGTTACTTGCTCACCTAACCACATCAAAAACAACGTGCCTGTCACAAGCGTTAAAGTCGTCGTAAAATAAAAAGGAAGACCTGGGTCCAAAGCAATGCCGTGCGCCGCAAGCATCCTAGAAACACCAATCGCCTGAAAAGTAGATAAAAACAATGTTCCATAGCGTGTATATTTATTAATTTTACGCTGCCCAGCTTCACCTTCTTTTTTTAATTCAGATAACTGCGGCGATAACACCGTTAAAAGCTGAATAATAATAGAAGCAGAAATATAAGGCATGATACCTAATGCAAAAACACTAAACCGCATCAAGGCACCGCCAGAAAACATATTAAATAATCCAATAATATTATTCTGCTGTGCATTAAATAATTCTTGCAAGCGTTCAGGATGTAATCCAGGAACAGGAATATAAGATCCGATACGAAAAATGATGATTGCCAACAACACAAACAACAAACGGTGTTTGAGATCAGCAATACCTTGATTCGCAGAACTTATTCCTGAACGATTCATTCCCATTTTACTTAACCGCCTCAACAATGCCGCCCAGTGCTTCCACTGCTTTTTGTGCACCTGCTGTCAATGGTAAACCACGTATCGTCACCGCTTTTTTTAATTCGCCCGCCAGCACAATTTTTACATAACGTGTTGTACTGCGAATTAACCCCGCAGATCTCAACGCAGCCATATCAATGATGTCTGCGGTCACATGATTTAAATCAGACAAACGAATCTCTTCACGTACTAATGATTTTTTTGACCGAAAGCCCGACTTTGGCATGCGTCTTTGCAAAGGCATTTGCCCGCCTTCAAACCCAACTTTATGAAAACCGCCTGCACGCGCTCTTTGACCCTTGTGTCCACGGCCGCATGTTTTTCCTTTTCCTGATCCAATGCCGCGACCTACACGCTTCGCGGGGGTTTTCGCACCTTTTGCCGGTTTTAATGTATTGAGGTTCATTGACCCACTTCCTCTACTAATAATAGATGTCCCACTTTATTAATCATGCCGCGAATACAAGGAGCATCTTCCAGAACAACACTATGGCGTAATCGACGTAATCCCAATCCTTTTACGCATTCTTTATGTCTCGGCTGTACCGCAATGACGCTTTTAATCAATGTAACTTTCAATTTATTCTTTTTGCTTGCCATAATTAATTCCTAATCACTTCTTCGAGCGTTTTTGTGCGTTTTGCCGCAATATAATCAGGGGTTTCAATACTCTGCAAAGCTTTTAAAGTTGCACGAACGACATTAATAGGATTGGTAGAACCAATAATTTTGGCCAACACATTCTTAATGCCCAATACTTCACATACAGCACGCATCGCACCGCCTGCAATAATACCTGTACCGTCAGATGCAGGTTTCATAAATACGCGGGTCGCACCATGTTTGCCATTAATTTCTGAGTACAAAGTACCATTCTTCAACACAACACGCTGCATGTTCTTGCGTGCAGCTTCTAATGCTTTTTGAATGGCTACAGGAACTTCACGTGCTTTACCGCGTCCAATACCAATCCGCCCATTTCCATCACCAACGACTGTGATAGCAGCAAAACTAAATATTCTACCGCCTTTTACGACTTTAGCATTGCGTGACACTGCCACCAGTTTTTCTAGCATGCCATCACTTCTTGTTGTTTGGTCAAAACTCGCCATAGTGTGAGCCCCTAAAATTTTAATCCGCTTTCTCTTGCTGCATCTGCCAATGCTTTGACTCGGCCATGGTAATTAAAACCTGATCGATCAAATGCAACATATTCAATTCCTGCATCCAAGGCACGTTTCGCTACTAATTTACCAACCATTTTTGCAGCTTCTACATTACCGGTGGACTTCATTTTGCCTCTGATATTTTTATCCAGTGTAGAGGCGCAAACTAATATCTTTGTACCATCGCCTGAAATCACTTGAGCATACATATGTTGAGGCGTTCTATGTACACATAATCGCACCGCTTCTTGTTCACGAATTTTCATACGTGTACTTTTTGCTCTGCGCAATCTAGATATTCTTTTATTTGCTTTCATAATGATCCTGCTATTTCTTTTTCGTTTCTTTCAAAATAATGATTTCATTCGCATATCGAATACCTTTGCCTTTATAGGGTTCCGGACTACGCACAGCTCGAATCATCGAGGCTACATGCCCTACTAAATGCTTATCGACGCCCTTTACTAAAATTTCGGTTTGGCTCGGTGTTTCAATGGTGATTCCCGCAGGCGCTGTAATGACGACAGGATGTGAATAACCGATAGATAAATTCAAATCTTTGCCTTTCGTTTGCGCACGATACCCAACACCCATTAACACTAATTTACGTTCAAATCCAACCGTAACACCTTTGATAAAATTTTCAATTTTGGCACGTGTGGTCCCTGCAATGGATTTTTTTAACTTGGATCCCGAACCCGATCGGCAATAAGAACCATCTGCATTCAATTTAATGTTAATAAATCCAGCATCTAATTGGATCATTACTGTGGAATCAATAAAAACAACTGACTGTCCCTTGGGACCTTTGATATGTAAGTCCTGCCCTTCCACCTTGACATCGACTCCCGAAGGAACAGCAACGGGTTTTCTACCTATTCTTGACGTAACCATTTTTTCTCCCGTTATTCAACCGTGCAAAGCACTTCACCGCCCACTTGGCAAGCACGGGCCGCACGTTCAGTCATGACACCTTTTGGTGTTGATATAATGGCAATACCCATACCAGCACGTACCACAGGTAATTCATTGACACCCTTGTAAACACGCAAACCCACACGGCTAACACGTTTTATTTTTTCAATCACCGGCCGGCCTTGATAATATTTCAAAACAACCGTTAAATCTTTTTTGCCGTCTGTTGAAGTGACTTCATAACTTTGAATGTAACCTTCATCTTGTAAAACATGCAAAACAGCTGCCTTTAGTTTAGAAGCAGGCATAGTCACTGTCGTTTCGCCAACAGCTTGCGCATTGCGTATGCGGGTTAACATATCTGCTACAGGATCTTGCATTGACATTTCTAAATACCTCTTAATCTTTTATAGAGTTGACTACCAACTTGCCTTATGCATCCCCGGTACTAAACCATTCATGACTGCCGAACGCATGTGAATTCGGCAAAGACCTGTTAAACGGTTGTACGCTCTTGATCTTCCACATAACCGGCAGCGATGACGCTGACGTGTTCGGCTGGAATCTCGCGGCATTTTTTGCAATGCATGCTCTGCTTCTGTACGTTCATCATCGCCAAGACGCACATTACAGATAATAGCTTTGAGCTCCTTGCGCTTCTTATCAAATTTTTTATTTAATTCAGCCCGCTTTTTTTCGCGTTCAACCATCGAAGTTTTTGCCATAGCGCTCTTAGCCTATATTTTTTTCTTTAAATGGAAAATGGAATGCTTCTAACAAAGCATACGCCTCTTTATTTGTTTTCGCAGAAGTTGTGATCGTAATATCAAGACCACGCAACGCATCAATCTTGTCATACTCAATCTCTGGAAAAACAATTTGTTCCTTAAAGCCTAAGCTATAGTTTCCTCTACCATCAAAAGACTTAACACTTAAGCCACGGAAATCTCGAACTCGCGGTAACGCAATCGTAACCAACCGATCTAAAAATTCGTACATGCGTTTTCCGCGCAAAGTTACTTTACATCCAATCGGCCATCCTTCACGCACCTTAAAACCCGCAATTGATTTGCGCGCTAACGTAACAACCGGTTTTTGACCCGCAATTTTTTCCAAATCAGCGGTGCCTGATGTAATCACTTTCTTATCATCCATTGCTTCGCCCAAGCCCATGTTTAACGTAATTTTATTAATACGCGGAACTTGCATGACCGAAGTATACTTAAATTGGTTTTTTAATTTTTTTACTATTTCTGTACGATAATATTCTTGTAATCGCGCCATAACTCACCTATTTTTTACACATCAATAACTTCATCCGTAGATTTAAAGTAACGTACGTTACGCCCATCCTCTAAAGTACGTACACCCACGCGACTTCCCTTGCTTGACGCTTGATCATACAACATCACATTTGAACCATGGATAGGACACGTTTTGATGACAATACCGCCTTTTTCACCTGTATTAGGATTTGCTTTAACATGTTTCTTAGCGGTATTAATACCTTCAACTATAAACATATTATCCTTCAAAACAGATTGAACGACACCTCTTCTACCTTTGTCTTTACCGGCGATAATAACAACTTCATCGCCTTTTTTAATTTTTTTCATACGTCAATCTCTCGTTATAAAACTTCCGGAGCCAATGAAATAATTTTCATAAAATTTTCGCCGCGTAATTCACGGGTAATAGGCCCGAAAATACGTGTACCAATCGGCTGCATTTGCGCATTCAGCAACACCACCGCATTTTCGTCAAAACGGATCAATGAACCATCAGGACGTCTCACGCCTTTACGTGTCCTCACAATCACCGCATTAATCACTTCGCCTTTTTTTACTTTTCCTCTCGGAATTGCTTCTTTAACACTGACTTTAATAACATCTCCAATGCGGGCATATCTACGATGTGAGCCGCCGAGCACTTTTATACACATCACGCGACGCGCACCGCTATTGTCCGCCACATCTAGTATCGTCTGCGTTTGAATCATCTTTTAACTCCAAGTTAATGACGGAAACAAAGCCGTCAATACTATCATGTTTATTTAAAAATCGCTTATTTTGTCACTTCTTTTTCAGCCTGATTAACCACCTCTACCAACATCCATGACTTAGTCTTAGATATCGGCCGGCACATCTTGATTAATACGAGATCTCCAATGTGGCACAAATTGTCACTATCATGGGCATACATCCTGGAAAATTTACGCATGTATTTTCCATAAAGCGGATGCTTGACCTTCCGCTCGACTTCAACCACTATGGTTTTATCCATTTTGTTACTAATGACTTTCCCTACAACCGTCCGGCCTGAAACCTTTTGCGAATGCATCATAATCATGAACCTTCTTTTTCTTTTAAGATTGTTTTTATACGAGCGACATTTCGTTTTAACTTTCTAAAAAGATGCGTTTGCGGCGTTTGTCCAATACCTCTTTGCATACGCAAATTAAACAATTCTTGATGAATGGCAAGCTGCTCTTTTTGCAATTCACTCACTGATTTTTCTCTCAATTCATTTGCTTTCATCACATTATCGTCCGACTTTCAAATATTGTTTTAATAGGCAATTTATCTGCCGCTAATCGTAATGCTTGACGTGCAATATCTTCAGTCACGCCTTCAATCTCAAACATCATGCGGCCCGGTTGCACCAGAGCAACCCAAAACTCCACACTGCCCTTACCGCTGCCCATACGCACTTCTAACGGCTTCTTCGATATGGGCTTATCAGGAAAAATGCGGATCCATATTTTTCCGCCGCGTTTAATATGGCGCGACATCGCGCGTCTAGCTGCTTCAATTTGACGTGACGTAATCTGCCCAATTTCAGCCGCCTTTAATCCATATTCCCCAAAACTCACTTTATTACCGCGAGTCGCAACACCACGATTGCGCCCCTTAAATTGTTTACGAAATTTTGTACGCTTCGGTTGCATCATGGTTACTTCTCCTGTTTACCCGAAGTTTTTTCTGTTGAGCCCTCAGCGTTTTGCTCTTTATCACCAATCACTTCGCCTTTAAAGATCCAAACTTTAACGCCGATCACTCCGTACGTCGTAAACGCCTCTGCCAAACCATAATCAATATCCGCACGCAGTGTGTGTAAAGGCACTCTGCCTTCTCTATACCATTCGCTGCGAGCAATTTCGGTACCGCCCAATCGGCCGCTAACACAAATTTTAATTCCCTTAGCGCCCAAACGCATTGCCGTTGTAACAACACGCTTCATAGCACGTCTAAACATCACGCGTTTTTCGAGCTGCTGGGCAACCGCTTCAGCGACTAACTTTGCATCAAGTTCAGGCTTGCGCACTTCCTCAATACTGACATGCACAGGAACTTTCAAAATCTTGTTAATCTCATCACGCAATGTTTCAACTTCTTTTCCGCTTTTACCAATAATGACACCCGGCCTTGCCGTATATACTGTAATTTTTGCATTTCTGGCAGGTCTATCAATTTGTATACGGCTAATTCCCGCCTGCGCCAATTTCTCATACAAATACTCACGGACTTTAATATCTGCGCATAACGTATCTGCAAAATCTTTTGATTGCGCGTACCATCGAGAAGACCAATCTTTGACGATACCTAATCGCATACCTATGGGATGGACTTTTTGCCCCATTAGTTTTTCTCCTCATCAGATACAACAACTGTAATATGGCACGTTGGTTTCAATATACGGCAACCGCGCCCTTTTGCTCTGGCATGCATTCGTTTGTAGGTCGATCCCTGATCGGCAAAAATAGTTTTCACCTTTAATTCATCTACATCGGCACCTGCATTGTGCTCAGCATTTGCAATGGCTGATTCCAACACTTTTCTTACAACACCCGCTGCTTTTTTCGTACTAAATTTCAAAATATCTAAAGCGTGTTCGACAGATTTTCCCCTGATCTGATCACAGACCAAACGACATTTCTGCACTGACAGCCTGGTGTATTTTAATTTTGCTGCAACAAACATTCCCTACCCCCTGCTGATTTAGGTTTTCTCACTTGGTTTTTCATCAGTCTTGACCTTCTTGTCCCCTGAATGACCTTTGAAAGTTCTTGTCGCTGCAAATTCACCCAACTTATGTCCCACCATATTTTCAGTCACAAAAATAGGCACATGTAATCTGCCGTTATGCACAGCAATCGTGATTCCTACCATATCAGGTATAATCATCGATCTGCGCGACCAGGTTTTAATAGGCCGCTTATTGTTAGAAGCAACAGCTTCATTGACTTTTTTCATCAAGTGCAAATCTACAAATGGTCCTTTCTTTACTGAACGCGGCACGCGAATACCCTCACCTAAAACTACCGTTTTTATTTAGACCCCACCAAGATCGCCGTTAACCACGATCTCTTCCACGTACAATAAACTTATTAGTACGTTTATTTCTTCGAGTTTTGTATCCTTTAGTTGGCACACCCCAAGGACTTACTGGATGACGGCCACCTGAAGTTTTACCCTCACCACCGCCATGCGGATGATCGACGGGATTCATCGCAACGCCTCTGACAGTTGGACGCACACCACGGTGCCTGCTTGCACCAGCCTTTCCTAAAGATCTCAAATTATGTTCTGAATTACTCACTTCACCAATAACAGCACGGCAATCAGACAATATTTTTCTCATTTCACCCGAACGCAATCTAATCGTCGCATAAATACCATCACGAGCAATCAACTGTACTGAAGCACCTGCGCTACGCGCTAATTGCGCGCCCTTGCCAGGCTTTAATTCTAAACAATGCAAAGTTGAACCAATCGGTATATTAGTCAGCGGCAAACAATTACCCACTTTGATAGCCGCCTCACTGCCAGAAACGATTTCATCGCCCTCTTTAAGGCCGTTTGCTGCAACAACATACCTTCTTTCCCCATCAGCATATAGCGCTAAGGCAATGTATGCACTGCGGTTTGGATCATACTCAAGACGCTCAATACGCGCGGGAACACTGTCCTTATCACGCTTAAAATCAATAGCACGGTAACGCTGTTTGTGACCGCCGCCAATATGTCTGCAAGTAATCCTTCCATCGTTATTCCTGCCCCCCGTTTTTTTCTTTTTGGAAACAAGCGGAGCGTAAGGCTGCCCTTTGTACAATTCCTTATTCGTCACTTTGACTACAAAACGCTGTCCGGGCGAGGTCGGTTTAGATTTTTCTAATGCCATACAATCCTCAATATCAACTGTAAATACACTATCTTTAAGCCTTACTGAATGTGAGGCGCTATTATAATGCTAAATAAGCAAATTCCAAGTATTTTTTTGCGTTTTTTAGCTATAATTTACTGAATTTTTTGGTTTTGTGGTTCTAGAAGCTCACCAGGAAAGATCAGGAAAAATTACATCTACCAAGCCATCAAATACTTTTCTACAACGAATTACGGCTGCGCACCTGCAAAATCAATGCGTTCACCCGCCTGCAGCGTCACATACGCCTTTTTCCATGCCTTACTACGCCCCTGAATATTACCAAAACGCCTGGGCTTGGTTTTGACATTGACAATACGAACAGCGGCCACTTTTGTCTTAAAAAGATGCTCAACTGCTTTTTTTACATCAGGCTTAGTTGCAGCATGCGCAACTTCAAAGACATATTCACCGCGGGAAGCTGCTAAAGTGGCCTTTTCTGACAGGTGCGGCGCAAGAACTAATTGTAAAATACGTTCCTGTTTCATTTTAATAGCTCCTCAATTTGTTTAAGAGCAGCAATAGTCACTAACACTTGTTCAGCGTCGATCAAACAAACAGGGTCTATTGCCACAACATCCCGCACTTCTACATGAGGCAAGTTACGGGTTGCTAAGTAAAGATTCTCATCGACCGCTTCTGTAATAATTAATACATGATTATTAAGCTTTAATTCATGCAATTTACTCAATAAGTCTTTTGTTTTAGGCGTTGCTGCTTGAAAAGAATCAACCACAACCAGGCGCTCTAAACGAATTAACTCCGAGAATATCGCGCGTAATGCGCCGCGATACATTTTTTTATTGACTTTTTGTTCATAGTTACGCGGTTTAGCAGCAAATATAACGCCCCCTTTCCGCCACAAAGGACTTCTAATAGTCCCCGCTCGAGCACGGCCTGTCCCTTTTTGCCGGAAAGGCTTAGCACCGCCACCGCTCACTTCTGAACGGGTTTTTTGAGCCGCGGTACCTGCGCGGGCAGCCGCAAGAAATGCCGTCACTACCTGATGCACTAAAGGTTCGTTAAACTTACAATCAAACACCGCATCATGAACTTCCAGCTTCTTTTTAGCTGAACCTGATAAATGTAATTCCATTAGTTAGCCCCCTTTTGCGGCCCTGCCTTTACTGCTGGACAAATAATCACATTGGAACCTGGAGCACCAGGCACAGCACCTTTAATTAATATCAAATTGCGTTCTACATCTAAGCGAACAATCGACTGCAACTGGATTGTACGTTGCTTATCCCCCAAATGGCCGGACATTTTTTTGCCCTTAAACACTTTCCCTGGAGATTGCCGTTGCCCGATAGAACCTGGCGCTCGATGCGACAAAGAGTTACCGTGTGTCGCATCTTGACCGGCAAAATGATGCCGTTTAATAGTACCAGCAAAACCTTTACCTTTAGTCACACCCGTAACATCAACCAACTGCCCAACCGTAAATAAATCCACTTTTAATTCTGCACCAACCAGAAAAGCATCATGGCCTTCTTGAAGGGAAAATTCCCACAAACCCCGGCCCGGCTCAACCTGCGCTTTTGCATAGTGGCCAGCAAGAGGCTTTGTCACTCTTGAACGTTTACGCGCACCTGTGGTGACTTGAATCGCACGATATCCATCATTCTCGACTGTTTTAACTTGCGTGACTCGGTTAGGCAATACCTCAATGACTGTCACAGGAACAGATTCGCCCTCTTCAGTAAATACACGAGTCATACCGCATTTTCGTCCAACTAAACCTACACTCATTGTCTTAGCCCCAAAACTAGCTTGATAAAGCTATTAATATCATTTTTTTAGATCAGTCCCCTGCATCCACGCTGATTTGAACATCAACGCCGGCTGCTAAATCCAACTTCATCAGTGCATCAATTGTTTTATCTGTGGGTTGATTAATATCAACAACACGTTTATGCGTACGGATTTCGTATTGATCACGCGCATCTTTGTCGACGTGCGGGGAAATAAGGACTGTATATCGTTCAATTTGAGTCGGCAAAGGGATAGGGCCTCTCACTTGAGCACCCGTCCGTTTTGCCGTTTCAACTATTTCCCGTGTAGAGCGATCAATCAAACGATGATCAAACGCTTTTAAACGGATTCGTATTCTTTGACTTTTTCTTCCAGTGGCCATAGGATCACTCTAATACTTTAGTAACAACGCCAGCACCTACAGTACG
>AMFJ01014517.1_pt1 | contig 17900 bp, 15 predicted proteins | sample 427208 | NCBI WGS metagenome assembly AMFJ01 (sample SAMN02954298, study PRJNA114691) | groundwater metagenome | biome: aquatic; feature: subsurface aquifer; material: sediment; isolation source: subsurface aquifer sediment | place: USA: Rifle, CO | collected 2008-08
AATTAGTTGAAACAGGAAAGAAAACCGCAGCAGATGCTGCCAAACTGTTTAATGTTCACCCGGCTACTGTATCGAGACTTCTGAAGCGCGGTAAAATTCCTTAACTGGGTTTTACGTTCCATTGCTCCCTAAAGGCCAAATTCGAAGACGGCACGCCAGTTCGCAACGACTGGAACCGCATCATGACCACCCTGTTCAACGGCGCCTCGAATATCGCCCAATATGGCGGTATGGCTGCACTCGAAGACGAGGGGTTGGCCGAAATGAAGAGTCTGGTTCCCTATTACATGGAAAACGCCGCGATCATTAAAAAGGCACTCGACGCAAAAGGCCTCAAAACCTGCGGTGGCATCAACGCACCATATGTCTGGGCGCATTTCCCCGGCCGCAAATCCTGGGATGTCTTCAGCGAGATTCTCGAAAAATGCCAGATCGTCACCACTCCGGGTTCAGGCTTCGGCCCCGCCGGCGAAGGCTTCATAAGATTCTCAGCCTTCGGTCACCGTGAAGACTTCAGTGAAGCGGTAAAACGCCTCGAAAGTCTCTGATCAGCAGTTGTTTCTAACGAGTTGCTGAATGGAAGTAAACGATATAGTTGTGCTTTTTTTGTGCAACTCTTGCTTTGATCGCACTTTGATGCAGGCTGTTTTCGTCGGTTTTTTTTGTCTCTTATGATCGAATTGTCCAGTCAATATACTTGAGCCATCGTAATCGAGGCTATGAAATGTATATTAACTGGAGGTTCGGTATGAAAAAGGCAATCATGGTTCTGGCTCTGACTTTGTTGGCGGCATGCGTGTGGGCAGACAGCACTATTGTTGAGAAATGGTCGGTATATAAAGGCGCCTGGTTTGAAATACTTTACCCGGGTAACTTTTGGGAAAAGCCCTCTTTGAAAGACAGAAACAATCCTGCAAAGTATTCAAGTGTTTTTTTTGTGGCACCAGAGGGTAATGTTGAATTCTATGTAATGGCACCCAAGTATGGTATGGAACCCGTAGACATTGCTTTGAGCCAGGAGCAGGAAATCGTTGTTGCCGAGTCTAAGAAAAACGAAAGAGGCCTGATTTTCAAGGATACCACCATTTGCGCAAAAGATGGTTCATATATGCGTTTGATAGAAGACTATACCGATACAACCGGGCCAAATACCTATACTCGCAGAACGTTTTCGATTAAATACAAGAATCAGAAGGTATTTAACGAATACCGGGCGGTTTACGAGATGTTCAAAAACTCGCTTATGAAAAGAGCTTTCTGAGCCTGTGCCACAGGGCTTTGACGTTGCTGTTACATCATTTCTTTGCATCTGAGCTGCGACATTTGTTATCATATTGTTTTAAAGTGTAGTCGTCAGGGGCGTGCCAATGAGCGCGGGCAAAACGGATCGCAAAAAATTGCGTAACAGCAAGCGTCTTGCGTGGTCTTCGCTGTTGACAGATTTGGTCAGATACATGGATCCGGGTGATTATGTTTCACATCAAAGTGCTTTGTTTTTACATGGGTTTCTTTTTGACAGTCCTGCTGTCGTTCATGTTATAAGCGCTAAACGTCATCGAAACCGCCAGCTACATGGTATCGACATACGCTTTGTTTATCGCAGGAATCTTGAAGCTGAAAAAATTTCGGCAATTACCAGCACTTTCACGTCTGTGCTGGTAGCTGATCCTGCTCTTGCCTGGCTCGATATGCTCGATGATCTCGAATATGCACCGGAAATGCATGAGCTGGCAAGACTGGCGCAGGTGCTTCCTGTAAAAACAGTAGAAATACTTGAGACTGCGGCCAGCATTTCGGATACAGTCTTGAAAAGAGCTGCTTTTTTCCTTGGCTGGTGTGGTCGCCTGCGAAACCTGGATCGTATCTGCAAAACTCTGAAACGAACTCCGGTAAAGCTCGATTATCGTTATGAAAGTCGGGAAATACTCTGGGAAAAGCGTCTGAAGGTGTTTTTTCCGGTAGAGATTCTCGAAGTCCCAGTAAGTCATTGTGCCGATAAGATCGCTGAGTGGTCGATCTTGCGAAATTCTGCCGGCTTCATAGCTGCGCTTAAGCGGCAAAAATCGTTGATTTTGCGTGATGATGCACCTGAAGATTGTGAACTGACAAGCCTTGTCTGGCCAGCCCAACCGGTCGGTCATGCTTTTCTCGCCGACTGGTTGGCTCAGCTGGGGTTAGCTATAATAGACCGGGATTTTCAGACTGTAGAACTCAAGAGTATTGGAAAATGGCTACGGAACTTTATTTCAACCGATCTGCAGAGGACGTCTCTGTTAGCAACAGCGAAAACTTTTTCGCGTGAGATAGCCACAGACATTAATACCTGCACGGGGCTGCTCATCGTTGCGTTGGCAACGGCAAATCTGTCATTGCTCGAACATGCCGTCTATAACTGGGGAGAGCCTTTGTTTTATCACGGCAAGGCTGGTTTGCTTGTTTTAGCATTTTTTATGTTAGAAGACTTTGCTTATGGCGAAAAAACCAGAGCAATAATCACGACAGCTCTGGTGGCGCGTGGTCTTATTGCAGAAGCGTCAGCTTTCTGGAAAGCATTGAAGTTACCTGCGAAAAAAGGGTGGGGCTGGATCTATCTGGCTGAAGCTGCTACTACTCATAGAAACGGTGATGTTGTAAGGGCAAAAAAGTGTTATGAGCTAGCCGCAAATGCATTTAACAAAGAAAAGAACCAGAGGATGGGTCAGGTCAGTCGCGTTTATCTTGGCAATCTCCTGCTCGGAGAACAAAAATATATTGAAGCTCGTGCGGTTTATACCGCTGTTCTGGAGGGTCAGACACAAGACGCACGTCTTTCTGATAACTTTCAGGGAGTATTACTGGGAAATTTGGGAATCGTCGAATTCAGATTGGGCCAGCTGAAGAGTGCTGAAAAACTACTGGCCGAAGCAATACCCCTAAGCAGGCTGTCAGCCAATGAGAGCGCAGTGATGCTTTTTTTGTTCTATCAGGCCAGTTCACAGCTCTATCTTGGTCGAACGGTGTCGGCGCTTGATTTTGCCAATAAAGCATGGAGTATCAGGCAAAGAACTGGCAGTGGTTTTCTGCGGGCCGACCATCTGGCCGTTTTGATAACGCTCAATCAGTGTATAGGACGTTTTGATGAAGCCAGTTACTGGCTCAATCTGCTCGATAAGAAGAACCAGATCGAGTGCATGGTCTGGAACTTTGCAAAGGCCAGGGGCTGCCTTTTGAGGGGCAAAATTGAAGAAGCGATAAGGCTTTATCGTGAGATTACCAGGGCTGGGCAAAGTTTATCATATGATTCAGCTGTTGCCAAGCGGGCAAATCTGATGCTGGCACTGCTGGATCGGAAATACGGCTTTTCTTGTTCATCTCTGGAGATGCTGTCGTATTTATCCTTGGGAACGATCGAAAATTTACAGGTAAGCATATTGTCTGAGGTTTATCGAGATTCCGACCGGGTAGACAAAACCGAAGCAGATAAACTTTTAGGAACAATTTGCCAATACGAGCTTTATGATCCTTTATGGTTCCTGGTTTACGCTCACATAGTCAGATATGACCTAAAAAATGCCGTACAGTATCTGGTCTGCCAGTATAACATGTCATCTTGTTTTATAAGAAAGTGTGCCCAAAGGTATCTTGCCTCAATTCCTGAGGCAGCAAAGCTGCTGGCAAAAATCAAGGTTGAAGCTGGCAGAGAATATGTAAGGCTGACTGCCGAGTCGGCTGAAATGATTACTGAAAGAGATTATCAGCTACTGTCAGATAGTGATAAAGCCAGCTGCTCTTTTTTCTATGATGGTGTACGCGGCGAAATTTTCGTGTTTACCCGCCGCTCCAAAGTCAGGCACACCTCCGTTCAGGCACGGTTGCTTGCCTGTCTGCTGCTGAGCCGTGCGCAGCGAGTTTCAGCAGAGTCCCTGTATGAGCATGTCTGGGAGTCAACGTATAACGAGGACTTTGATCTGGCTGTCATAAAAACTACCGTGGTCAGGCTGAACAAGCTTTTGCAAAGCCGAAGCGCGCCGGCTAATATCAAAATTATCTCGATTTCACGCATCAGCTACATCGAGCTCAATCTTCCCGCAGGCTGGCAGGCGCTGCTGCCTCTTTCGCCTGATTGATAGCGATTATTTTTAATATTGCGATAGCTGGTGCTAATTTGGAGCGGGCGCCAATAGAGTAACGAGTTCAGCCAGATGAGAATGTGTTTTTTTACTGTAACATTCCTGGTGATGGCGTTTTGTTAATGCGGATTTTCATGAAAGAAATGTGTTTCTGAACAACGTTGTTGTTGGCGTATACACTTAATAACAGGCCGCGATAGCTTTCAAAGATGTTGCCGCAATAGCAAAAGCATACTTGAGTGCAGCAGTGAAAGCATCTCTGAAAATTTGAGCAGCAATAGTTCAACGAGTGAAGGAGTAAAAGGTATGAGATTATATAATTCAAGATTGTTGGTTTTGTTTGCTTTCTTGCTTTCTGTAGCGGTCTGCCCGTCTACATATGCTCAGGATCCATTTAAGGTCGACACCTCTGAGGATGCCACTTCAGGAAAGGCATTGCAGGCCGATGAAGAAAAGAGTGGCGTTAAGGTGATCGAAGGTGATCCAAATGTCTGGGCAAAAAGGGATGCAAAAAACATATATCAGTATGGCTTGACTATACCGCTGGAATATAAAGGAATGGTTCTGAATAAAGATGGATTTCTTGTTGCGAAAGACGGGAAAAGCATTGATTATGACGCGCTGATTCAGGAGTTGATCAAAAATTACGAAAAAGACTACGCGGTGGCTTTGAGCTATTTGAACAGACTTCCTTCGGTTGAGCAGGGTTATGTCACAAAATCAGACAAGACGGTGAAGCAAACTCTGCCTCCAACACCCGAAGAAGCAAGAGCTTTAATTCGTCTTAAAAAATGGGGTACTCTGATCAACCAGGCAATGGTTGGAGCTCCTGTTAAGTTTTCAGCCTCAGAGGAGATTCTGAAAGCAAAGCTCAATGAAATCGAGTCCAGGTTGAATTATCAGAGACCCTATGGTCTTTGGGGCTTCGATCAGACACATTTTCAGACTATTGGTCAGAATATAAGCGAGACTCTTCTTGAAAGAAAAGCCGGTGGAAAACTGAAATACACTGTGTATGCCGGCGGTTCCGGCAAAGAGTCTACGGGTTACAAAGACTTTAAAGCTCTTGAAGCAGGCTATTTAAAAGCTAAAAGTGAGTATCAGGCAGCATACGACAGCTATTACTCAAAACCCTGGTGGTTAAGGCTGTTTTCTTTCTCTGAAAAGAAGCAGCTTGATAAGCTGGGGACGTGGCTGTCGGCACATGAAATAATCTATAGCAGCGCCAAAAAATAACTTGAGATAAAAAGCCAGCACCGGCCTTGTCAGAAGGTTCCGCTGGGCAAAACGGTGACCAGTCGGCCCTACGTGGATCGTAGAATTCGGAAATGAAATGGGCAGCCGAATCACCGGGGTGCTATTGGAACAAATTTTTGAACCAGTTCCATAGCCTCGTCAGAATACCAGGTGATTCCTTTTTAAGGGAGTCGTAGTAAGCCTGACGACGTTGCTCCGTCAACAGCTTGTTTTCAGAGACAGCTGCCGCTGACCATGAAGCAGCCCAAACAATTGAACCCTCAGTTATCCAATAATGAGATTTACAGGGAAGTTGCCAATTACCAACGGAAGGCCGCAGACTTGGACCCCTTGGAGTCTCTGTCAACGCCCATTCGGCGGTGCCAAGTGGTGTGCTAACCTTCGAACCACAACCACAAGCACAAAGATGCACAGCAGCACCGAACTCTACCGAAACATATAACACACCGGGCGCCAGCGTTTTTGGTATGTAATGAGCGTGAACGAGATCAATTTTTGTCAGGGTTTTCCCCATAATAAACCTTTAGGTCTTCCACCCCAAAAAGTAAATGGGTTTGGGGAACTTCCTCAAAGTAGAAGCCCCGGCATTGCTTAAATTTGATGACCGCAAAACATGCGTTAAGCGCGTTAAGCTCGGCGATCTGGATATTAGTTTTGTAAAGATCGGCTTCTTCGTCATGCGTTGGAGCGAGATTTTTGGCTCGCATTACCTGTGCATTTTCAGAAGAATAGTGGGTTGCGCGAAGCATTCCACTAAGTGCCCCGGCCCTGCGGTGGATGCCCATACCGACGTCAATAAAGGGAATGTTCTTAGAAATGAGTAAATCAAAAATGCTGGCACGTGAGGAACCTTTATCTACACACACAAACGCGAAAGTTACACCTTCTAACTCCTCAAAGCACGTGTCGTCTATGAGCCTCGACTTGATATTGAGACCAGTTCGGAAATTCTCATACCGCATCTGGTATACCTCAGCCTTCGATTTGTTCATCTCCGATTGTTCGTACTTTCCTGGCGAGCGAAATGCGTTGTGGACATAGAAACGATCCAGATCGAATGCTCGAATCTCCTTGACCGGAGTTTTTACTAAAAAGTCCAAAAGATATGAACCGGTGCCGCCAAGGCCAATGATTGCGATAACATCGTCATTGAATTTGGCAGACAAATCACATATTTCTGCCCTACTCGACAGCGTGTCACTAACTTTGAAAACCGAATTTTCTTTGCCTGTTGCGACTTTACGGAATGTGAGCGGATTCGCATTATGCAACTCAATCGCCGGCCCAGAGATAATAGAAGCGTAACTTTCGACCATATGGGAGAAATCCTTGAATTTTCCTGAAACCCTGGGTTTGTTCGAAAAACGCCTTTGGACTGTAATATCGCTACTAACCTCGCTTAATGAGAGTGTTACAGGGCCACCACCGAGATTTGTAATCGGCTGGCCATTTAAACCATAGGGAACCGAACCAGCAAAGAAAATTTGATGGTCGGTGGGCATGATTCGGCCCTGCCCAACATCATTGAACTTTATGACAAAAGCACCAATGCTCAAATTCCGATCTTTGTCTAGATAAGGAATATCTCGAACAATGATATATTGATTCCTGTCCAAGGCAATCGCGTAACCTTTTTCGACTAGTTGGCGAACGTCTGCGTTATGATTGACCAGTTGCTGAAACATTGAACACCATACCTTTCTTTACTTTTACCGATGCGCCAGGGGATAAAATGCCTTCCGGCTTATTGCCATGCCCTCGTTTGTAAGTAACGGAGTATGTAATTTCGGGATGAGCGGAGAAGTCCGGAACGAAGAGCGTCACCACCTCAGCGTAACTAATCACTAATTTTGCCCATTCATGGGGTGTTCCTTCTACGATAATAGTTATCAATCGGGTGGTGTCACTGCGGAATTGCTCATTTTCTTGCAGATAGATCAGCTCGGAATCATTCTCGATTAACAACTCCTGGCTACCTTTGCTTACGCGGTAGAGCACCTTGTCTAGATCAATGTTGCCCAAAGTATAAAGATCTTGCCCAGAGGTTGGGCTGGGTGACTCATACAGTTTTTTGTCGATATGAATCTTTAAAATTTGCAGTGGGAGCCCTTCATTAGATTTGCTTGCGTTCTTTTCGTTCATGATATAACATCCTTTTTGTGGTGAAATTTAATTCCTAAATTAGAATATACAGAAACGGGTTTATTATGTCAACCCAAACAGGAAAAATATTTCCTGTTTTAGGATAAGGAGAAAAAATGGAAATCTTTGATTATGTCGGTGAACGAATCCGCCAGTTACGCAAGAGCTACGACAATGAAAACGGACTCTCGCAGGAGGCTTTGGCAAAAGCTCTTAACATTGCGGCAAACACTGTTTCTAGATGGGAAACCGGAACCTACCGACCAAACCTTGATGATCTGGAGAAATTGAGCCGATTCTTTGGTGTTTCTATTTTAGAATTTTTCCCGAAAGAGGATGAACCCACTGAAACAAAGTTAACTGCACTTCTTCGTGCAGCCAAAGACTTGCCGGAAAACGATCTTGAGGAATTAAAGAAATACGCAGAGTTCCGTCGAGCTCGTGTTAAGATGAAAGATCTTACGAAAAAAGAAAAGCTTGGCCGACCAAGAAAAAAGAAGGAAGAGCCCCCCCAAGGGCAATAGAGGTGGAGAGAATGAGAAGGACCGAGTATTATGATGAATTAAAACGCCATGCTCGTTTGACTCGAGAGAAATATAATATTGCAACGCCTCGCGTTAAAAAATCTCATCTTCGAACTATTTATCGAGACCTAGGAATTGAGATTGATTACTGGCCGTATAGGTTGCGCGATATTCGGGGAGCTTATTTCCATGACGATATTGGTACAACTGTAATGGTTGTTAAAAGCTTGCCGGAAGACCCAATGATTTTTACTTTAGCGCATGAGCTCAAACATCATCTTTTTGACCAAGACCAACAAGCAATTTACTGCAGTAACACCAACGTGAATCAGCACATTGAAATTGGTGCAGAAATTTTTGCAGCGGAATTTATTTACCCCGAAAATGAGTTTGTAGACGATTTGGCTGCTAAGGGAATCACTCGTGGAAAATGTATGCCCGAGACCATTGTGCGTTTGAAGCACGAAACGGGGACCACGCTAAGTCATACAGGGTTGGCCAAAAGAGCAATGTTTCTAGGCCTTGCCCCAGACGGGAGTCTTAAAGACGTCCGTTGGAAAAAACTTCAGGAAGAAATTTTTGGGATACCCCTATACAAAACCCTCTGGCGTAAGCGGAAAAACAGATAGTGAGATTGGACTCGGTATAAGAAGAGGGTTTATGGATGTTTCTGGTAGCCATTACTCATGTGTTCACATAAAACGGCCCCCGCTGAAATAAATCAAATGAGAGAAGGCATCGGAAACCCACTAAAAACATGCAACTCGATGGTGAAACTGGCTCCACCTGCTTGTTTAATAAAAAACATCTTTAACATAATGTTCGCGCAATAGGTTAACCATGCTGCCCAGCTTTAAATCCTGGGCATACTTTGTTACATCTTTGCCTGCTCGCCAATGGATTGAATACTTTGTTAACTTTGCTTGAACTGCTTTTAGAGTGGATTCTGCATCCTCGGTGAAACCGCTAGAAGTCCAATATTCAAAAGTAAGATTGGCTTGAACGTATAGAGCTTGATTTTTAACCCAATCCCTTATTCTTTTGATCTGTTTAAACCATTTTTCAATATCTGCTTGAGAAATCAACGATTTGGATGAAAAGCCTTTGCATTCAATAATTTTCAATTCAGTTTTACTTCTTCTGGCCAAAACATCTATTTCTGCTTCATCACCATTCGAGTTGCAGATCTTACGACCAATTTCATCTATAACAAAACCATCATTAGAAACAATATGACCAGCAACAAGCTCGAATAGCTGTCCTTTAATGTTGTTTGTCTTGCCTTCAATTTTTGCAATCTTGGTAAAGACTTCTAGAATTGTTTTCTCGTCAGCAGTTTTTAAAAATTTTGCAGTATCAGTAAGAATTCGAATTAAGTTATCAATTGCGTCTGCCATTTCGTCACCAAACAAATTTCGTGGAGTCGTTATAAGAATGTTGTTTTCCTTTGCATATTGCAAAGCTTGATGGCTAAATTGATTGCCAATCAAAATTGGCAAAAATGGGCGAATGTTTTTCTGGTAAACACAACTAGAACACTTGCAAATGAAATACTTAATATGTTCAACTTGAATATCATTTTGCGGCAAGATATCTACAACAACAAAACCAGGATCTGTTGTTGTAGCTGATTTTTTTATTAGAGGCAGCAAATACGAAGGAGCGGTTAAATGCCAGTAATAACCTGCAAATTCATTGAACCGTTCTAATTTGTTGTAACTAACCAGGCTATTTTTCTTTAGCCAGTCCTCAATGGGGTTGAAAAGTAATTCATGAATGGTCTGGATAATGGAAATACTTTTTATTGCTTTAGAACTTAACTTCCCAGAACAGTTGCTAAGAACCCAATCCACGCCATTTTCGCGTGAAAGAGACACCACGTCAGAATCAACTAATTCCTTAAGTAGTTTTTCAAAAGTTGTTTTCTTCTTTCTGTCAGCAGGACAACCACTCAACACCATAAAATTTTGTTTAGTAGTCAAACCGCCAAAAGGAACAATGGCTTGCAATGCATGATGGTGTATCGCACCTGTTTCTTTAAACGCGCTTAATATTGCTTTCCGAAAGCTCGCTGAAGCCCTTAAGTGCTGAGGCAAATACAAAAGTTGAATGTTTTTGGGGAATTGTATCTTTGAATATTTTTTTATACCATCAGAAACTCTTGAGATTCTTTTTCTTGCCGCATCGTCAGAAATCCCAGACTCGACTAATATTCTTTTTACGGCACTTGTTGTTAAAGGGCCCTTGGCTTGTAGAATTTTTTTTATATCCATGTCACACTGCGCTATTTATAATTTGGAAATTGAAGAATAAGGTATCTATAACAAAAAACGTACCATCAGCAATTCCTTTAAACAAGAGTCTTTTAAGCAAAGTAAAAAAAAGTCTGTGTCCAGTTGTTCCGCAATCAGGCTTTAGCCTGATCGCTGGTCGTGAACGGCGCTAAATTTCGCTCTATACGCGATTGTTGGTCAGATATTTATATTCCCTTTCCGGGGTCACTCCACCAAACGGAAATTTACGCTCGCTAAGGAATTATATTAGAGGTTGAAACCTGGCCTTCCATAATAATCACAGACTAAAACTTGTTCGGAATCCTGTCTGAGCCAAATTTTACGCCTTCGAACTGGATGTTGTTGGCGTAGCCTTTGAAGGCTATCTGGCGAACGAAGGCCGTGAACAGTTCTCTGTCCTGGCATTTATCGGTCCAGTAGGTTGATTTTGAGAAGAAATAAGTCTTTTCAGGGTTTTTCTTTTCAAGTCGGGCTTTGTCGTTGTTGGCTGCTTCCCAGAATTTGCGGCGGGCAGAGAGGATGGCCTCGATATCGGTTTGGTCGTTATACAGGCCTGACATGCTGTGCTTTTCTTCATATTTGAATACTATTTGCTCGTCGCTGGCATAGGCCATGTAGAACAGAACCTCGCAATAGAGCGTATTGCCGATGTTAACGGTTATTACATCTGACTTGTCGGGATCTATCGGGATGATATTGCCTTCGTTCGGTGGCTCTTTGAAGCGCTCGCCAGGAATGTAGATTTCTTTGAAAGTATCGGGTTCATCTTCGGCGGCGTCGGGGTGGCGAATGACGACGACAACAACATTGTTGACTACTCGATCGACAACGGCCTGGACGAATTTTGACTTCTTATCTTCTGGCATCGAGTTGATCCTCTCAAGCTCAGGTATGTTTGATATTATGCCACAGATGTTTTTCCGAGTCGACACCCAAGATTGTTTTTGGTGCGGAAACTGGCTGTGTCAGCATAGCGAACTGCTTTTCTGGCAGCGCGTATTTCGTTGCAGCGGATCTGGACGAACTGTTTCACGCCTTCGATGAGCCGGTTAAAGTCTTTGTCGTTCATATTATTACGTCTGAGTGATTTTTTCCAGTTGCTCTGCAATCCAGGAGTTGCCGCTTTTTTCGGTTGGGCTGGCCAGTGATGCAATTTTGGCGGAAGTCTCAGCATGAATCTGTCAGATAAGCTTATCTGAGGTTTAATACCCTTTTCTTTGCAGGTTGCCAGGTAGTTGGTATAATTAGCCGGTAGACCTCATTGACGTATTAAAGGAGCATGCAGAATATTTATGAATCACTACTCACTATGTTTTGAATGTCTGGAGTCTGATCCAAATACGTCGGTCTGGGCAATTGGTGAACTCACAAATGATCTATTTGCAATTTGCATCTGCCCCAAAGGACACAAAACTCTATCCAGCTTGATGCATCACACCCCAGACATCCTTTACATGTCGGCAGTTCAAGCATTCCGGAAAGAATGTTATTCAGAATCAATTTTAAGCTTCACGGCAGCATTCGAGAGAACCTGCGAGCTTTTTTTCAAGGCATTCGGACTTAAGCATGGTTTAACTACTGAGCAAATAGACGAGATGTGGAAAGAAATGAAAAACCAGTCCGAAAGACAATATGGGGCCTTCTGCCTAGCTTATTGTGTTGCAACAAATTCGCCATGGGCTGCAGCACCCCAACAGGTTGAATTTCGCAACAAGGTTGTTCATAAAGGATATATTGCAACTAAAGCAGAAGCCGAAGCTTATGCAGAATACATCACTGATAATCTGAACAAAATCATAACCGTCCTAAATGGAGACTACGAAAAGGAATGCAGAGATATCTACTTCTCTTGTAAGAAAAAAATCAGCCCTGTAATTGATAAACACATGAAAGGAGACCCTGATCTAAAATTCTCGGCAACGGGCCTGCCATCGCTACTCCGGTGGAATCACAGAGATCGAGAACATATTAGATTCAGGGAAGTGTTACAAGTGGCATCTCGTCTTGAAGCAAAACATTTACCTAAGTAGGCTATTTTCTGGTGTTGCATAAAACGGCTGCACAGGTTTGTATCTCTGCATTACAGACAAGCGACAATTCCAGGAAATAACTTTGTTGAACAAAATTCCGAAAAAGAGGATATATGGACAATAACTCAAAATTTGCGATATTTGCTGAGATAAAGGATTATGATAACCCGTTGATAATGACAGGATTAACGTTTGGAAGGCTTATCGATGATATCGTAATTCCATACGAAGAAAAAAAGCCGTTGTTCATAGACGGAGCCTTGATCGTAAGAGACAATCTAAGAAAGATAAAAATTGTTAAAGAGGCAGCAGGTTTCGATTCAAGTTTGGGGATGTTGCATAGAAATATGCGGATAGGTTCTGTTCCTGGCTCAAAATTACTTGTCGAGCAATACCATATAAGATTAGAAGCGCTGCTAAGAGAATTTGGTGAAGACGTCACATCGCAGGTAATTAAAGCTTACGACACTGCAATTAAACCAAAACTAACGGATTATTTGCCAAAGCGCACTGAAATTATAGAAGCCGGAATGAAAGTTCTTTTTGAAGGGTTGAAAAGTTTAGGAGGCGGCTAATAACCCCCTTATCGAAGTTGGCGCCGTAGCCTTTGATCACTAAGCACCGGCGGCAATGTATTTCTGATAAAGTTCGAACAAGAAAGCAACGCGGTCGGCTTCGGTTTTGAAAGTGGTTTTGCCATAAGCTGCGTCAACTGCTTTGTCGAGACTCTGATGCGCTTTTGCCAATTCAAGCGGCATTGACTTAGGGTCGTAAAGATCGGCCAGAGAACTTTCCGGGTATCTGGCGCGCGCATCTAAAATTTGCTGAGCGGCGATTTCGACTGCTTGCCGGCGCTTCTGGTCTGGATTCAATGGCCACGGGAATGTGTTGTAAGTTAACTTTGCTGAATACTGGTAATCACTTTTAAGCCTACCAGAAGTAGTTCGCATCCAAGCCATGTGCATAGCGCTTGTAACAACACCAAACGCATAAATACTGGCGCCAGGAATAGTTTGTAGCTTGTCGCCAGCAATGTGAGTGTGCGGAAGGTAGCCAATAGGAATGTATTGCCGATTTTCTGATGAAACTCTAGGCAATGCGAGATAGTAGCCGGACTGTGGTTGTCTAATTTCAGCAAACAAGGCAGGTTTATTAGAATCTTTTTGTGTGGCTTCTTTGGTGCTGGCACTTCGCATCGCTTTAACAGCTTCAACTCGCTTCATTACGTGATGCATTTCTCTCAGTTTGTTTGGCGGGCAATCTACAAGCCAGAGACAGAATCTTGGAATGTTGTTTATAAATTCATCGCCCATTGAAAACGGTCTTATAAATTCCGCTGCGGACGGCTCTACACTCAACAGCTCATCTTTTTCTGTTTCAGAGAACAACAGGTTGCCGCCATCAGTAGGCTTGTTACCATTGACCATTGCCGGAACCTTGCATAATGGTTGTGAACGTGCAATAACAACCGCATCAGGAGCATCGAGCAAATACGAATTAATGTTCTTGGCGGATATGCTGTGGGGTTCGCCTTTTATATCGTCATAAACAAACAGTTTCTTTTCTGGCACATCTGCGAGGCAAAAACCTATGATGACAACATGAACAGCCGCTTTCCCTCGTGCTTCACTGCTCCAGCTAAACGTCCGGTGCGCAAAATAAATTTTCAGACCAGCCTTTAAAAGCGGTGGCCACAAAATCGAAACCTGTTCTCCTTGAGTAATGCTGTTTGTCGAGACAAAAGCTATGCGGATGTATTTGTTTTTCTGCAGATAGTCGGTTGCTCGATAATACCAGGCAGCAACAAAATCGAGGCTTTTATATAATTTAACAGGTTCCAGATGGGCTGCAGTCATAAAAGTTTTCTGCATATCAGTGTCTTGGTGCTCGGTCCGGTAGTTCTTGCCTATGAATGGCGGATTTCCCATGATGTAATTCAGCTCTTTCATAGGAACTACATCGTTCCAGTCTATCTGCAGGGCATTGGCGCATACGATGGTGCCGCAAGCCCGCAATGGTATGCGTGCAAAATACAGGCCGAACTCTTCAGAAACCTGCATATTCATCTGGTGATCAACCAACCACAAAGCCACTTGGGCAATCTGGGCCGGGAATTCTTCAAGTTCGATACCGTAGAACTGGTCAACGTCGAGCTTAATTAGAGCCTGAACATCAAATATCTGCTGGCGCTTGTCATGTAAAGACCTGATTACTTCCAGCTCCAGCAGGCGCAATTCGCGATAAGCGATAACCAGAAAGTTTCCGCAGCCGCAGGCAGGATCGAGAAATTTCAAAGAGCGCAGTTTCTGATGAAACCCGGTTAGTTTGTTTTTATTGCTTTTGACCTTGTTGAATTCTTCCCAGAGCTCATCGAGAAACAGAGGCTTGATAAGCTTGAGAATGTTTTTTTCGCTGGTATAGTGAGCGCCAAGATTGCGGCGAGCGGTTTTGTCCATGATCGACTGAAACAATGAGCCGAAAATTGCCGGCGAAATCCGGCTCCAGTCTAGAGCGCAGCAGTCAAGCAGGGTCTGGCGCATTTTCCGGTCAAAACTGGCGGTTGGAAGCATTTCTTCGAACAGTTTGCCGTTAACATAAGGAAACGCGCCCAACTGCTCATCAAGATTTTTGAGGCGTTTGTTTTCCGGTGTATTCAATATCTGAAACAGAGTGCTTAAATGGTGAGCCAGATCAGAACCGTCTTCACACGTTCGTTCTTCGATGTAATCCTGAAAAATACGGCGTTCAAAAATACCGGTATCTTCAGCGAACAAACAGAACAGCAAGCGAACCAGGTATAGTTCAAGCTGGTGACCGTCGTAGCCGTTTTCCTTCAGCTGGTCGTGAAGTCGGCCCATGTTTTCGGCGGCTTTGATATTGACCGGATCTTCTTCGCGGATTTTATGTTTCTGATAGCCGGCAACAAAACCAAACAAATGAACGTTTTTGTGAAGATCCTTCAGGTTGAACTCGTGTTGCTCTTTTTCATCAAGATCGTAGAGCCGGAATCTGGCAAAGTCGGAGACCAGGATGTATTTCGGCAAGTCGCGTTCTTCGATGCCGGGAAAGTAATCGAGAGCCTGTGTATAAGCACGATCAAGGTTCTTGCCGCGGGATTTGTGTTCGACCAGGAGAATGCCTTTCCAGAAAAGGTCGATGAAACCCTGCTTCTCACCGAGTTTTTTGACCGGCTCCTCAAATGAGGCCACACGCTTGCGGGTAATTCCAAAAACGTTAAAAAAGCCGTCCCAGAAGGATTTTGCTTCTGCATCTTCGGAAGTTTCGGTTTCCCAATCTTTGGAAAAGGCTATGGCGCGGCTTTTGATCTCGTTCCAGCTCAAAGGCATGATTTTTACTCTCAGTTAAGACTTGTTGTTTACCAACACTATATCAAATTCGTCGTTGAATCAATGGTTTTAACTTTACTTCAAAACCAGTCAGGCAGTTCGTTCTGGCAAAAGAATTTCGCACCAACCAGTATTGATATATAATGTTACTAATAGTATATATACTATTAGTATAACACTATTATTAAGCTTCAAGTTTTTTAAAAGAACTTACCAGAAAGAGTTTACAGGGTAAAAAACTATACAAATCCGTTGCGTTTTAGTATACTATGGTTAGTATATATACTAACCAGATAACACACAAAAGGAATTTACCGGTGGGCAGACCTAACAGATTTAAAACAATGGAAACTTTGAAAAGCCGGATAGGCCGGCTTTTCAAAGAACAGCAGCAAAATGTGTTTTCGAAAGCGGAGCTAAAGCAGTTGCTGGCCAATTGTGTCTACAAGATAGGATTGCCAGGCAAAGTAACTTTACCGGAGTTTACAAGCTTTCTAACCGCACAAAAGATTATAAAAGAAGTAACTATCACGATGCCGCTTGGGAAAGAAGTCATCCGCTACGAATCAGACAGAGCAACCGCAATCGAGACGGCACAGAGCCTGAAAAGCAATTCCTATTTAAGCCATTACACAGCATTATTTTTACATGGCCTGACAGACAACCTGCCAAAAGTCATTTACACCAACACAGAGCTCAAAAAAGCCATCAACCGGAATTCAGAAAAGCTGTTACAGGCAAATATAGACAGGGCTTTCGCTTTTAGCATGCGGCAATCTAACCAGATTGCCTGGCATGGAGATATAGAAATCTACCTGCTCAACAGTAAGAACGTCGATCAAGTCGGCGTAAAAGACTTTGCATTCAACAACACCATTCTTCGAGTTACAGATATAGAAAGAACCCTGATAGATATTACTGTCCGGCCCAGCTATGCAGGTGGAATAGACGAAGTGCTGAATGCTTACAAAGCTGCAAAAGGCCAGATTTCGGTAAACAGAATGCTATCAATACTAACAAAGCTTGATTACACATACCCATACCATCAGGCAATCGGATTTTATCTGGAAAAAGCCGGTTACGAAAAAGACGTGCTCAGCCTGGTTGAAATAACACCGATTGAATACGACTTCTATCTGACCTATAACATGAGAAACAAGGGCTATTCGGGAAGATGGCGACTATTTTACCCGAGCGGCATGTAATCGATCTGCCAAGCCGACCACATAATCAAAATAAAAATCAAAGTCACGCAGATTGCTTCTGTCAGAAACGTTAGCAACAATGGTTTCAAAGCCTACGGCATGGAAGTCTTTATAATCATGTATAGCCGTCAAAAGGTTCAACGGCACTCTCTTGGCAACAAATATCTCATGCAGAATCAACAGATTATCAGCATCACACAGACGTGATTCCAGGTTAAGACCGGTAACTAAAGTGTAAATATCATAAAAGTCGCGCGCACGCTGCCGGGGCTGCTGATGAACTGTTGTCGCATAAGAAGAAATCTGCTGGCAGACAGCCCTGAGTTTTTCATAAACGAGCATGACCGGTGAGTAAACGTAGATTCTGTAATCATCGAAAGTTTTGGCTTCTTTCGGCTCACAGCACTCAAACTTGCTGATATCTACCTTGAAACTTGCTGAACGATCAGGGCCAAGCAATAATGCCTGTTTGCGTTTGGATTCCAGGGGCAGCCCGGCCTTGTGTTGTTCAATCACTTTGAATGCCAGGTGATAACCCCCCCAGAAATCTTTGACATCAGCGTAAGGTGTTTTGGGTTGGGCTTTAAGAAGCACATCAAACACCTCAAGCTTATGGTCTGAAAAGGTCTTAATCAAAGCCTTTTCCAGGCGAAGTCTTATATCTTCAAGCTGATCAGGCAGAAAGTCACCAGCCATTGAAACATCAATATCTATCGATGACCGGTCGCTGAGACCGTACACGAGGTTGATAGCGTTTCCGCCTTTAAGAACAAAGATGTTCATCAGCATATCGTCTGCAAACAATGCAATAACAGTCAGTCTGCGAGCAAGCTTGATTGTTTCGACCGGATTGATTTTTTTTGAACTGGCTTGTTTCATAAGAAAGATTATCGGCAGAGATTTATATTCGCTGGAAGTATAACTTATCAGGTGGGAAACAATAAAAGCGGGGAGCCCCCTTTCGGGGGCGGCGGGCAGGAAGCGCCGGGGAG
>AMFJ01017226.1_pt1 | contig 17862 bp, 15 predicted proteins | sample 427208 | NCBI WGS metagenome assembly AMFJ01 (sample SAMN02954298, study PRJNA114691) | groundwater metagenome | biome: aquatic; feature: subsurface aquifer; material: sediment; isolation source: subsurface aquifer sediment | place: USA: Rifle, CO | collected 2008-08
TATTTGGTGTGAACATTTCTACCAAAGGTGGAACGTATGTGATCGCCGATGCGGATGATACAGATGAACAAGAAGATATTCACGAAACACTCTGTACCGAGAAAAACACCCAAGAAGAGTGGGTTGGAGCGGTGGAATCTCAAGGAGCAGCTTCGGGTTATACAGCTCCTGCATCAACTGCCACCCTCAGGGGATGGAATTGTGGGTTTACCAGTTGTGGCATTAATGTGGGCTTCATGTATAGTGGTGGTGATACGTTTGACCGGTGTTGGGTTGATACCTAATCTATGAATTGGATACAAGATCAAGTAGAACGATTTCAAGTGTGGTTAGCGGGTTTAACGGAAACTCAACGGCGGTTGTTGTTGGCGTCAACATTACTCGTCTCTGCCGTAATCATTGGCTTTATTATCTATTGGGTATTCTTCCGTAGTTTGTTGCCTGGCCCTGAGGCAAATGAGAACGTCAATGCAGTGAATCTGAACGCCTTGCCAGACATTATTTTGAACGCTAACCGTAACGCGAACGAGAATGTGAATGCCATCACGACGTTGCCAGACATTGATACGGTAGCCTTAGGTGGCAATACCTTATCGCAGGTCATTTACTCCGGTGATGCCCAAGACGTGACACTGAGTGGCGATGGCTCAACCATACAATATTACGATCCTGTTACCGGTCAATTCTATACCATTGATGCGAATGGTAATATTACTCTGCTGGATGACCAAGTGTTTAAGGGTGTGGAAGATGTTACCTGGGCAAACGATGCCGATAAAGCGGTATTAGAATTTGAAGATGGTTTTAAGGTGCTGTACGATTTTACCCAAGACAAACAATATACCTTGAACCGCGATATGGAGGAGTTCGATTTTTCACCCACCGATACCCAAATTAGCTTCAAGTTCACGCCCGAGAACGAAGATGACCGCTGGTTAGGTGTAGCCAATTTGGATGGCAGCGGTGCGCGTGGGATTGAACCATTAGGCGACAATGAAGACTTGGTCAATGCGCAATGGTCACCAGCTGGACATTCCATTGGCGTACTGAATGAATATGTCGATGGCAATCATAAGCAAGTGGTTCCGCTTGGCTTTAACGATGAAAATTTTAAAGGCTTTGTGGTGTCTGGTCGTGGCTTTGATTATCGTTGGACGGTGGATGGTAAACGGATGATTTACAGCACTTATTCCAGTGACAGTAATTATAATTCCGTGTTGCACATCGTGGATGCCTATGGCGATGACATTGGTGCCAATAACTCTTCACTGGAACTGGCTACATCGGTAGACAAATGTACCTTCAGTGCCTCTGGTGATCACCTGTACTGTGCCGTACCGGTTGATCCACCAACCGGCGGCGGCATTGCCCCCGGTGTGCTGAATGATGTCCAGCATGATATATATGAAATTAACCTGGTCACTGGCTTGAAGGAAAAAATTGCTACCCCAGCCGATAATACCGCTGGCACAGATTTAAGTGGGCCAAGTGATTTGGTCGTCAGTGAAGATGAGAACGTGCTGTACTATCGCGAAGCCACCACTGGTAAGATACGGCGAATTCTTCTAGAATAACGTTATGCGCCAAATCAACAAACTACCCACTATTGTTACCGTTGCCGCACTGGCCAGTACATTTTTTCTAGCGGTGAGCTATTATGCCTTAAATTCGGCCCGTTTATCCACCATTATTTTTGGTGATCAAGCCGGTTTGGCGCCGCAAAAATCTACGTCGTATGTGGTGGATGACCCGTTGATTACCTATGTACCAAAGGGCGAACGCAGTGATAACCAAAAAACCAAAGTGTTTGTGTCTAGCCAGGATCCGATTATTGGCACCACTTCGGCCAAAGTCTACGTTATTTTATATGGCAGCATGCTCGATTACGATATGGGTGGGTATCTTGATGCCATGCAAACCATACAGGCCGACTATGGCGATGACGTTGCCATTATCTGGAAAGATTTTACTGCGACAGATGTGGATGACCAAGCCGCCGTGGTTGGGCATTGCGCCGACGAGGTAGGCAAGTTCTGGGAATATGCCGCCGCGATAGATAGCCAGAGCGATTTTGCCGGTGTCGCTGAATCGATTGGGGTGAATCGAATAGAACTAGACTACTGCATAGAAACAGGTGGGATGAGTGCCATTGTTGGACAAAGCGTGGCTCTGGGCCAAGCCTTGGGTGTGACCACCACCCACAGTGTGTTTGTGAATGATGAATTGTATGTGGATCCACTTTCGCTCGACGATCTTAAAGCGCGCATCGATGCAACTTTGGCGAGTTTTGAATAGCCTGGTGATTAGCAGTGTCCTGCTGTTACCCACGGTAGTGTTAGCGGCGGAAGATGACTGCGGTCTGGCGGGCAGCGGTGAGGCCAGTGCTGCTGATTATGTATCTCAACCAGAAACACCCTATCAACTAGAGCAGCCCTTTGGTGGTCAAGATGAAATTACTGATCTAGCCGAATACATCCAACTTGTCTATCAGTTTGCCTTGGGGATCGTTGGCATTATTGCCGTGGTGCTTATTATGTTCGGCGGGTTGCGCTGGATTGCGGCGGCCGGCAATGAATCCATCATAGGAGAAGCCAAGGAAATTATTACATCTGCCATTACTGGTCTAGCCATTGCTTTGTTATCGTACGTCATTTTAGCTTTTCTTAATCCGCAAACACTCAGCACAGATGTCGGTATATTTAAGATACCTATCCCTGCACAATGTAAAAACCCACCCACTTTGGTTAATATCACTAGCGTTTCTGGATTAACTGGCAGTGGCCAGGCTTGCCCAAATCTGGTTACAGCCTTACAGGAAGTAGCTATTAAAATGAAAACCGACTCTAGTGACGCAGCATCATATTGTCCGACCTGTACGATCACTGTGGGTAGCGCCTATCGCACGCCAGAATCGCAAGTGGCGTTGTATGCCTGTTACACAAAATGTGTGGATGAAGGGTTTATTACTTCCAATGGCTTAACGCACTTAAAATCTGGTGCCCCAGAGGGTTGTAGTTATTGTGCGAAAACAGCAGCACCCTGTTGCAGTAACCACAATAAAGGCACGGCCGTGGATTTATATTTATCCGTTGGTGGTGCTGCGGGCATGGAAGATTTACCGGGTTCATTAGCCGGTGATGGAGCGAACAATAATGGCAAGGCGGGTGGAGTAGTGAACTACGCTGCCGGTTGTTCAGGCAGTTGTGATCCGGAAATTTTTGCTGCCCAAAAAAAATTATATGATGCTATGCTCAGTACGGGTAAGTTCTCGAATTATAAAAATGAGTGGTGGCATTTTGATTTGAAGGGTAGTTGCGGTACGGAAGCTTCCATTACGTGTACTGAAGTCACCAATTCATCCGGCATCAAAGTGGCTAGTAATGCCTATTGTTATGCCACGAATGCTTCGAACACACCATTATATCGCTATGCCACCTGCGCTGGCGGTACCGCTGGTTGTTCAGAAAATTTTGGTGGCTACACGTGGTATGCTGTCAGCATAGGTGATACCTGTGATTCACTGCAGTGGAATGGATCTGCCGAAGCTACGACACCATCGCAAACGTATTTAGAAAAACCAAGCTGTTATACAGCTCCGGATTATGATTACTCTACTTATTAATAGGATTATTCCAAATGCACTTGTCTAATAGCCTGCTCAACACGCTTTGGTAATTTGGGCAGTAGCTGTTTGGCAGCATGCTGAGCCATGGTAATTAATTGGTGATCAGACAATTTCGCAATCTTTAGGTTATTCAAAAACCCAGACTGGGTGCGTCCGTACACATCGCCTGGGCCACGCCGATCCAGATCATATTCGGCCAGAGTAAACCCACTGCTGGTTTTAGCAAAGAACTGTAATCGTTTAATGGTAGAGACGCGATTAATCGCATCTCTACCGTTCGTGCACACATAACAGGTAGAGGCTTTGTCAGATCGACCAACCCGACCCCGTAGCTGATGAAGCTGCGCTAAACCAAACACTTCGGCATTTTCTACAATCATCACGGTGGCATTCGGCACATCGACACCAACTTCAATGACGGTGGTGGTAATCAACAGCGCTACTTCGCCAGACCGAAAACTATCCATAATGGCAGCTTTGGCTTTAGCTTTTAACTGGCCGTGCAACACCGCCATGGCCACATTTGGAAAATGAGCCTGCAAACGTTTGTATTCTCTTTCCACTGAGGTTTTTTCTGACTCTTCTTCATCTTCAATCCGTGGAGCAACCACATAGACTTGTTCACCGGCTGCGATCCGCTTAGCGACGTGCGTATACATCGTGGCACGTTCACCTTCTTGCACCACGATAGTTTTGATCGGTTTGCGACCACTGGGGAGTTCATCAATAATGCTTAAAGACAAATCACCATAGGCGGTAAGTGCCAGCGTACGAGGAATGGGTGTAGCCGTCATCGATAACAGATGCGGCGTTACACCTAAGCCTGATTTCTGTTTTAACAGCTGGCGTTGGGCCACGCCAAAGCGATGTTGTTCATCAATCACCGCCAAGGCTAATTTTGGTAATTGCAAGCCACCTGTTAATAGGGCATGTGTTCCGACAATAATACTGGCTGCTTGGTCAGTCCGATGATGTGCCGTCACTAATCCTACCGTCAAGCCATACGGCTGCAATAACTGTGATAACTTATGGTGATGTTGCACTGCGAGTACCTCGGTTGGCGCCATCATCACAGCTTGGTAACCGCGCCGGGCTACTGCATACAACGCCATCGCCGCAACTACAGTTTTGCCGGCACCCACGTCGCCTTCAAGTAGGCGATTCATCGGCTGAGGTTTGGCCAAATCTTGCATGATGTCCCAAGCTGCCTGACGCTGGCCAGTAGTTAAAGTGAATGGTAATTGCTTAGTGAATTGCTGTAGTGATGCTTCATCAACTGGTATGGCAACGGCTTTTTCCTTAGCCAGACTTTGTTTGAGTTGTAAACTAACTAACTGAAGCAGTAACAATTCATCAAAACCCAATCGGCGTTTAGCTTGTTCCAGTTGTTCATAGGAATCAGGAAAGTGAATGTGGTGAATAGCTTGGTTGTAATCGAGCAAATCATATTGTTCAATCACTTCGGGCGGCAGCCAGTCCGTGAAGGTATGAGTGAGCTCTTGGCTGATAAAATAACGTAATTGTTTCTGGGTAATTCCATAGGTGGTTGGATAGTGTGGCACAATTCTGGCGGTATGCACTGTTTCTGATTTTGTCTTTTCGAAAACTGGGTTCACTAATTGTTTTCCATATTTGGTTTGTTTGATTTTGCCCGATAACATCACCATCATGCCAACCTTCAGTTGCTCAGCAATGTAGGTTTGATTAAACCACACCACTTTCAATTGACCGGAGTCATCGGTCACGGTGGCTTCTACTAACGTAAAACGGCGGCGCTGCCAACTGGTTCGACTGGCAATTTTTTTGATAGTGACGTTCAGTGTCACGGCACTATCCAATGGAGCTTCAGCTATTGAGTAGATCTGGGAAAAATCTTCATAGCGGCTAGGATAATGTTGTAAGAGATCCTCCACGCTCTGAATGCCTAGCGCAGCCAATCGTTTATGCATCGGCCACCTGTCTTACGGCTTGTAGGGAAGTGCGCGCCTTGGCTAGACCACGTGGCCCGGAGGCGGCCATACGTTTTAATTGGCCCATCTGTTGTTGTAGGTCAGCTAACTGATGCTTCAGGTCAAGTATGGCTTTGCGATTATCCCAACCCATTAGCAATACTGCTATGGTGTATTCTGGGAAGACTACATTGACACCCGGAATTAATCCAACAATAAACGCCACGATGACTTTACCAAAAAATTTCTTGATCAACCACTTGCGGAAGTACGTTCCTTCACCAAGCAATAACGCTGTCAGCAAACCACCAATGAATATACTCAAAATATCACCGGTTAGGCCAGGATCAAAATAAGCGACCGCAACGGCTTCACCCAAATCTTTCACCACGGCTAAAATTAAACAGATATAAAAACTAGTAAATTTTCCACTTTTAATATCGCCTTTTAGCTTGTCACCAATTTTTGCGCCTTCGTTGGCTACCATATTCAGTCCATAGGCATGAGCGGCCTGCTGTTGGCCCGACATGTCCGCTTGTCCACGACTGGTGCGGCGGCGTTTTTCCGCTGCCAAGGCATTGGCAATGGAGCGTTCTTTGTGCTGTTCAACCGTTTCTTCTTCACCTGGCCCTTCATCTTCGGCAGGTTCTTCCGTCACGGGTGTCTGTTCGTCCGTGGGTGCGGCCCCGGTAGTGGCCGGTGATTCAGCGGCTGGTTGATCGTCTGGTTGAGGTTGTCCGGTTGCCTGGGAGGTTGGTTGCCGGGTGGGTCGCTTCACTCGTTGCGGAGGCTGTTGACCTGGTTTGCCAGCTGGTGTGGTAGGCATACCACCCGGAGCCTGGCCTTCTTGTGGAATGGTACTGGGATACGGCGAAGTAGACGTTGGTGCAGACGATTCACTACTGATACGTGATGTCGTAGTATCAGATAGTTCCTCACCCGACTCGGGTGTTTCACTCAGCCCGGCCAGCATTTCTTCTGAAGCTACTGGTTTAATTTGTGCAGGTGTTTCTGGAAGTCCCAGTTCCGCAATGGCGGCCAAAGAGGCTTTCTTAAATAGATTCTCTAGTTGTTGTTGAATAGTATTTTGGAATTCACCAGCCACGAGTTGCGAAAAAATCTGAGAAACTTGACCAGAATCAACCGTGGCCGATTTTGGAAATATTTTTTCTGCTAACTGTTCTTCAATTTGCCGTTGTACTTCAGGTACAACTGGAATGCCAGCCTTAGCCAGAACATTGGCTGATAACTCTTGTAAAGCCGCACGGTTCCAGTTGGCCGTCATATCCGTAGCCAAACAGCTAACTGTTTGATCATCTGCCCGATATTTGCTATCGCCGGTTCGGTTGGTTGTTGCGACAACTGGCCTACTCTGGTGTGCACATACGCCAGCCGAATTAATTCTTGAACAACTTTTTCAAAGTAGGCTCGGCGGGCTGGTTCACTATCTGAAGCTACCATGATCGGTAAATGATTCAGCAACTCATCTAACGAAGCACTATACCGGTGTGCCACTGAAACGTTGGTTGTCCAGGTTGGCTGGTCATCAATCCCACCGGTTTTGAAGGATTGTTTGGCCGCTGCCAGATCATATTGCCATTGGTCCATTGGCAAAACTATACCATTTTTCCCCCAAATTTGCTACACTTTACTCACGTTAACAACTAATAGAGTATTCATATATGTTTAAGTATCTCGCTACTAGTCTGGTGGCGCTTGTGTTTGGGTTGATGCCGTTCATCAGTCATGCCGCTGATGATAGCCGCATCACTTCTGTTGCCATGGATACACAATCAGACACCACCCCCGGAGCATCGTCTGATTATGTGATATCATTTGTCACCAGCGCAACCATTTCCAGTGGTGAGCGTATTACATTTTTGATCAGTGAACAGGGTGGGAGTGACGCCAGCACCAGTGGTTTTGATTTTTCCGAAACTGCATTCACCAGTGCAGACGTAGCAGGTACGGGAGCGATCGTGAGTACGAAGGCATTTTATGGCATTACGTTGAGCAGTGATTTAGCAGCTGGTTCACATAAGGTCTCACTAAACGGTGTAATGAATAGTAGTACAGTTGGTACGTATCTGTGGGGAATGACCACCGCAGCATCATTAGGTGAGGGGGCGGCTATTACGTATATGACCGGGTCATTTGAAATTGGTAGTAGTGAAGAAGGTGGCGGTGATGAGTCTGGCACTGGTTTGACCTTGTTTGCCTTCGGCACGAACATTGCCGTAAGTTGGCCAGCCTATTCAGAGGCGGCTGGATATCAGTTAATGATTTCACTCACCTCAGATATCTCTGGTGCCGAGAGTGTTGATGTTGGTGCGGTCACTTCATATATCTACAGTAATCTCACCGCAGACACCACCTATTACATCGCCATTGTTGGCTATGATAGCAACGGTGCACAGGTCATTGTACCTTATCCAACCGTTTCCGTTACTACAGGCAAGTTATTAACGAGCTCACGCTACACTAAACCCACAGTACCAAAGGGTAAAATTAAAGCCACCACAGCTACTGTCAACTGGACAGTGGGAGATGATGCTGACTACATTGATAGTTTCTCGTTGAAATTAAAACGTAAAAATACGACGATCAAGACGTATAAAAACATTTCCGGTGATGTGCTCACTAAAAAACTCAAGAAGTTGAAGCCAGGGAAGAAATATACCGTACAACTTCGTGCCACATATACTACTGACGAAACCACTAAATGGAGTAAGAAAGTCAGTTTCAAAACCAAGGCTGAGTAGGGGATGGACTTGGCGGAGAGGGAGGGATTCGAACCCTCGGTACCCTTACGGGCACTGCAGTTTTCAAGACTGCTGCGTTCAACCGCTCTGCCACCTCTCCAGAAAGGATAAATATGTAAATGTGCGGAGAGGGAGGGATTTGAACCCTCGAGGGCTTTGAGACCCTACCTCGTTAGCAGTGAGGCGCTTTCGACCACTCAGCCACCTCTCCCCGCAGCACCGAGTATAATGAAATAGACGCTTTTTCGCAAGTGTTCTATAATAAGCCCCATGGCAATAGGCGATAACACAAAATACGGCCGAGTGTTGGCCGAATGGACAGTGCCGGAATTTATCAAATATAAGCGCACCCTGGGTTGGTTTATTATTGCCGGCGGCTTGGCGGTTATTTTATTAGTGCATGCCTTAGCCACGCGTAACTTTTTGTTTGCGATTATCATTTTAATCATTACAGCTATTGTCTATTTACACGAGCGCCGGCAGCCAGACGATATTGAATTTATGATTCTTGAAGGAGGTGTGGTACTTGGAGATAAATATTATCCCTATAAGGAACTGACTGGTTTTTGGTTGATCTATGAGCCGCCGGTGAAATTACTCTATTTAGGCGTGAATCAAACCCTACGGAAAGAATTGCCGATCCACTTAGAAAATCAAAATCCGCTGGTGATTCGCAAGCTTTTATTGAATTATGTAGACGAAGATTTGGAACGGGAAGATGAGTCAACTGAAGAGGCACTTGCCCGCTTAATGCGGCTATAGTAGTATATCGGGGCTTATTCGCCCTCGTCGTTCAACGGATAGGACGCAAGATTGCGGATCTTGTAATTGTGGTTCGATTCCACACGAGGGCACATTCAACGCCACCACGGCTACAGCTACGCTGGCAACACCTGCGCCGAGTAATACTTCAGTACAGGCTGCTGTGGTGCTACCGGTACTATAGACATCATCGATCAGGAGAACACGTTTGCCGTGAATAAGCGATTGATAATGGGGATCAATCGCAAATGCCCCATGTAGATTTTTTTGGCGTTCTGGCTTATTCAGTTTGGCTTGGCTGCGCGTAGATTTAATTTTTTTCAAGGCCGGGACAATCGCTGCGGGCCAATCACGCACCAATAACTCCGTTTGATTGTAGCCTCTGGTGAGACGTTTACGCCAGTGCAAAGGGATAGGCACAACCACATCAACCTCATCCCAATTGATCGATTGATAGAGTATCTGGCTCAAACAATGGTTCACTGAACGATAGCCACGATATTTTAGGTGGTGAATTAATTGTTGAATAGACTCAGTCTGGTACAAGGCGGCGGCAGACACGCCTGGTTGCTGAATAGGAACACAATCGCGCACCTGACAGGCTGTACACAGCCAGGTATCGTAGCGACCACACCCGCTACAACGGATCGGAAACAGCCAATCAAGCAGCCAATTGATCATGCCTCCACCTTTAGCAGGGGACTAGTGGACGGTCAAGGTGATACCGCCTTTACGAAAGCCAACCTTCACGGTGTCTCCAGCCGTGGCTTCATCTTTGAGGAGCAACTCTGCCAACCGGTTTTCAATATGTTCTTGAATTGTCCGCCGAATAGCGCGTGCGCCTTCTTGTGGGGTATATCCAATTTGCGCAATATGGTTCACGAGTGGTTTCGTGTAGGTAATGGTGATGTCTTTATCTTTGGCGCGCTGTACCAAATCTTTCAACTGTAATACCACAATCTGTTTTACCGCTTCGGGTGGTAAGGGTTTGAACACCACAATCTTATCAATGCGATTGAGCAATTCCGGTCTAAACTGTCGATGCAATTCTTTCAGCACTTGATCTTTCACTGCTTCATACTGTGGGACGACTGTGGCGCTATGATCCGATGAAAAACCCAGGGCAGCCTGTTCTTCAAATTGGCGCAGGCCAACATTAGATGTCATGATAATAATCGTGTTCTGGAAGTTTATTTTTTTACCAGTGGAATCGGTCAGCTGGCCCTCATCCAAAATTTGCAGAAGTAAATTGAAAATGTCGCGATGCGCTTTTTCAATCTCATCGAACAGGATTAAACTGTAGGGTCGGTGACGGACTTGATCAGTTAATTTTGCACCATCTTTATACCCCACATAGCCAGCCGGTGCCCCAATGAGTTTTGAAGCCGTAAACGCTTCGGAGAATTCAGACATATCAATCCGAATGATGTTTTTTTCGCTGCCAAATACGGTACGCGCCAATGTTTTGGCCAACTCCGTTTTGCCAACACCGGATGGCCCCAAAAACATGAACGATCCAATCGGGCGATTACCCTGGGTTAAGCCAGCCCGGGAGCGACGAATAAAATCGGATACAGTAGCGGTTGCTTCATCTTGGCCAACGACAGATTCATTCAGTGTGTCGTTCAACTGGAGTAACCGTTTTTTTTCTGGAGCCAACAGCTCTTGCACTGGAATTTTTGTAATGCGGGCTACGATGTTCGCAATATCCTCGGCTTCCAGAGTGCCCAGGTGCTTAGCTTCCTGCTGGCTGACTCGTTGTTCCAGTTCTTGCAGCTGAGTGCGTAAATCCCGCTCCTTCTTTTTGTAGGTAATAGCTTCTTCAAAGTGCTCTTCCTTCACTAAGGCTAATTTTTTTTGCTGCGTCGATTTCAGCTGATCCACTAAACTATGTTTGGCTTCGTCCAGTGGGTTAGCGGGTCGACGAATGCGGAAGCGGGCAGCCGCTTCATCTAATAAATCGATGGCTTTATCTGGTAAGAATTTATCCTGAATATAACGGACAGATAATTTTACGGCCGCTTCGATGGCTGCATGAGCAATCGTCACATGATGGAACGCTTCGTAATTACTTTTGATGCCTTGCAATACAGCTATTGCATCGGTCATATTCGGCTCTTCCACGAAAATGGGCTGGAAGCGTCGTTCCAGCGCGGCATCAGACTCAATGTGTTTACGGTACTCCTGCAACGTGGTTGCGCCAATGCAACGAATCTCTCCTCGTGCCAAACCTGGCTTTAAGATATTAGCAGCATCCATTGCACTACCACCAGTGCCACCAGCCCCAATAATAGTGTGAATCTCATCAATGAACAGAATAATCTCCGGGTTGTCTTTGAGCTCTTCGGTAATTTGTTTAAAGCGAGCTTCGAATTCACCGCGGTACATCGTGCCAGCCACCACCAAGCCTAAATCTAGTCGGTAGATTTTTTTGTTCAATAATATACTCGGCACTTGGCTCTCGACAATACGTTTGGCCAACCCTTCGACAATGGCCGTTTTTCCTACACCCGGTTCGCCCAACAGGACGGGATTATTTTTTGTGCGACGAGATAAAATATGAATCAGCCGATCAATTTCCTCACTTCGACCAATGACCGGATCAATCGTTTTTTGAATTGTTTCATCAGTTAAGTTGGTGCTAAAAAAATCAAGCGCTGGGGTTGCCGAATTTGGGTTGTCGGTTTTTTGTTGATCAGTTTGTTTCAACTGTTCTACCTCAGTAAGCTCTTCTTGAAACAGAGCAGTGAGATCAGGGAAACGAGAAGTGCTTTTCAGAACGTTCAAGGTTTGTTTGCGCACGTTTGTGACGTTTACTTTCTGGTCAGTATACATTTTTTCTAATTGGCGGTCGGGCAATTCAATCAGACTCAATAATAAATGTTCTGTACCAATATACTTATGTTGATGCTCAAAGGCCACCACAGCAGCATGTTCCAGCACGCGAATGGCTTCTGGGGCCAGTTGGGGGAGGGTAAAACTACGCTGCGGCGTAGGCCATTCCAACTGTTCCAGCCAGGGTTGTAACAAATCTGCGGTCAGGGTGTGTTTGCTTAGGATTTCATTAGCCACACTGCCGGTTTGTTCAGCTAAGCTCACCAGCAAATGCAGCGGTAAGACTTTCGGGTGTTTCAACCGAATAGAAAGATTGATCGCCCGCACTAAGGTGTTTTTCAGGTTCGTCGTGAATTTATTGAGAATATCAAGTGCCACTGCTCTGATCGGTTAAGCCTTTATATAAGTAGTAGTTATAGACGGTCAAGAGGATACTACCTACTAAATACGCCAGGGCGCCACCAAAGATGGGGATAAATTGCAAGACAAAACTGAACAAAATAATAATCACCGCCAGTAGAAAGAAACGAATCAAGACGTGTCCAAAATTGGCCATGACCAACTTGAAACTCCGTTGCACTGCTTGCCAGGCGCTGAGTTTTTGTTCAATCAGGAAGTAGGGTGCAAACATCAGCGTCACCATTAGTCCGATCAAGCCAACATCTGGCACAACGCTGACCAAATAGTTTTCCCATGTTGCAATTAAGTTCGTATCCACGAAGCCAACCACAGTGATGATAATGGTAATGATCAGGAAGATAGCGAATTCTAATATCACCGCTCCGGCAATTACCATCAGGGCTAATTGAAAATAGGGCCAGAAATAACGAGCCGCGCGTGGGAAAATTTCAATAAGCTTTAACTTCTCTTGCTCGATAGTGATCAATGGACCAGCCACCCAAGCCATAATATTGATACCTAACACGAGCACACCAGTAATGATGATGGTGTAGGTGACTGGACTGGTGCTGGAAAACAAGGCTAATACATCCTCAAACGAACTGGCCGACTGTAATTGGCTCACAACTGCGCCAATAGTGAGCCACACTACAGCATAAGACAGCAAGAGCGGTATGACATTGGCAAACAGGAGTGACGCAAAATGTTTCACTGTAAAAGTGGCGGTGTGCGAGAACAATTCACTAATGCGTAGAGCCGGGCGAGAGAGTATTGGCATATGATTAAGCAATTGAACGTAAGGCAGCCACACGTTCAGCCACTGGTGGGTGTGTAGAGAACACATTCAGCCAGCGACGATGGCTACCAAATGGATTAGCGAAAAAAAGATGGGCCGTGGCGGAATTAGCCCGTTGGAGTGGTTGTCCAGCACTGTCAATTTTTTCCAGAGCGCGCGCCAAACCTTCTGGATACCTGGTCAGCAAGGCCCCGGATGCGTCGGCGAGAAATTCCCGTTTGCGCGAAACGGCCAATTGAATCAGCTTAGCGATGATCGGAGAGAAGATCAGCAATATCAACCCAACCAGGGCGAATGCAAAACCCACTTGATTACGGTTCCGGCCATGACCAGAAAATCCGCCAACTCTCAAGAAAATTTGGGCAAGTAAGTTGACGATGCCCACGCAGATGATAACGACCGTCATCAAGCGGATGTCGTAATTTTTGATGTGGGATAATTCATGCGCCAGTACTCCTTCGAGCTCTTCGTTTTTTAAAGCTTCGAGAATGCCAGTGGTGACCGCTACTGAGGCGTGTTCAGGATCACGCCCGGTAGCGAAAGCATTAGGTGAGGTGTCGGCAATGAGGTAGACTTTAGGCATTGGTAAGCCAGCCGTGATGGCGAGGTTTTCAACCATCCGGTACAGGTACGGATTATCTTCCAGTTTGATTGGGCCATGCGCCCCGTTGGTGAGGAGGGCGACTTTGTCACCGGCATAGTAGCTGATGAGTGCCATTACCAGGGAAATGATCACGGCCAGAATCATGCCACCAATCCCTCCTTCATAGGCATACGACAGCACAATGCCGAGACCGATGACAAAGGCGATGAACCCCACAATCAGCAGCGTACTTTTCAATTTATTGCGACTAATTTGGTTGTACGCTGTCATTAGAATTCAACTTAAAATTTTACTTGGACGTTTTCTCGTTCCTTAGGATCTTCAATTTCAAAGAACTCACGAGCTTTGAAACCCAACATGCTCGCGATCATATTGGCTGGAAACACTTGCATCTTGGTGTTGAAATCGCGCACCACACCGTTGTAGAAACGACGCGCCGCCTGAATTTTATCTTCCGTATCGGCTAGCTGATCCATCAGTTGCATCATGGTCTGGTTGGCTTTGAGATCTGGGTAGGCTTCAAAGGCTACGCGTAAGTTACCTAGCAGACCACCTAAGACACCTTCTGCTTTGGCTAAACCGGCCGTATCACCGCTGGCTTGGGCAGACATAGCTGTACTGCGCGCCTTGGTGATATTTTCTAGCAGGCTTTTTTCATGTGTCATGTAACCCTTCACGCTTTCCAACAGGTTTGGAATCAGATCATGTCGACGTTTTAACTGGACATCGATATCTGACCAACCCTCATCAACTTGGTTACGTAGACGAATTAAACCGTTGTACACCACCACTGCCCAGAGGGCGACGATGACGACAACTCCGAGTAGAACGAACCCAATAATCATGAACATACGTTTTTTAGATAATAATTATTCATTGTTTAATTTTTGCACCAGCGTAACGTGACGCTCTTCAGCTGTGCGAATATCCTCTATGGTATACACGGATACTAGATCACCAACCGCTATATCCGCTAGAGTGATGTCGGTTTCGGCAGTGTCTGGCAAGCCATATTGGTCAATAAAGCTACTGAGGGCTGCAAACCGGGTCGTATCGGTCAGAATGAAATCAATGGCTCCGTCCGGATTTTCAACCACGATACCGTCTAAAGTGAGTGATTGCACAGAGCCGGTAAAGGCAAACACTTCACTTACGCCACTGGCTGCATCTATACCTGTGTCTGGTCGGAGAATATCTTCAATTTCTGCTTGAAAAATCTCCGCCTCGATATCTGGCTCGGTGCGCTCCAGTTCGGCTTTATTCGGTAAAAACCAGGAAAAGCGGTCGCGATAGACATAGCCGGCGACCACACCGAGGACAAAGGCTGTAATGATCAGGATAATGGTGAGGTTCCAACGACGTATCACGGAACTATTATACTGAATTTTTATGTGCTTTGTCAAAGCGTAGAATTGTGGTACAATTTTAACCATGCGTAAGCTTTGGTTAGGATTAACACTGAGTTGGTTCATACCGCTCACCACGTTGGCCTTGTGGGCAGAACCGTCCTGTGATCCATCGGATGATCCAACCCTCTGTAATATTTCGGCCCCGCTCAATGTGTCGAGTACCGATCAAAGTAAATCCGGCGGGTTAACCATTGGTGGGGCCTTAACCGTCAGTGGTGCCAGTACGTTAGGTACATTAACAGTGAATGGTACCAGCAGTACGTTTAACTCTTTAGCGATCTTTAATAACAGCATTGATGCGGTCAGTAGTTTTAATTATAGCGGGGCAGCTAGTCAATTTATCGTGACGGCTGATTCCATTGACGATAGCGAGGTTTCTAATACATTGACTGCCTCAAATTATGTTGGTTCAGGGTCAACCTCCAATGCAGTAGATTTAGCTACAACAGAAGTATCGGGTACGTTACCAGCGAGTTCTGTCACCGATGTGTGGGTGAATAACACCGGCGACGGCATGTCTGGCACACTGACGCTGGTTCCAACCAGTTCAGTTGATGCGCTATCGATCACACCATATAGCAATCAGGAGGCCATCTATATTACTGGTGCTACGGGGCAACCACTCGTATCATTGAATCCCACTGGCTCTTCTGGAGTTGGGTTGTATGTGAACATGGTGACGGGCTCGGCTGACGGGGTTTCCGTTGTGACATCATCTTCGTCTACTGGTCGTGGTATCTTTGCCACATCAAGCACGAGTGGTTATCCAGTGTATGTTTCTTCAACTGGTTCTGCTACGCGCAGCATCTATGCAAACAATGTGGCGACGAATGGATTTGCCGTACAAGGGGTTTCCAGTGGAACAACCAGTTATGGGGTAGGAGGAAGCGGCACCAGATATGGAGTGTACGGTACAAGCAGTAGTGGCGTTGGTGTCTATGGTGGCAGTGCGTCTGGTACGGCTGGTTACTTTAGCAGCGGAACCACTTCTGGTTCAGCCTTGTATACCACCTTATCCAGTTCCTCCACTACGAGTACGAGTAAGGCTCTAGAAGTAGTGGGAAAGAATGGCTATGGTGGATATATTACAAGTGATGGCAATTCCTCAACAGCGTTATACGTAGAGAATACGAATGCGGTGGCCGGTTTTACCAAGTACGGTATTCAAACAACTGTGACTACGCCAGCCGGTGTTGGTATTGCCGTTACATCTGATTACGGAGTAGCGGGTGAATTCAACTCTGCTGCCAGCGGCGGTATAGCACTGTCAACCAATGTAGCGGACTTTGGTACGGCCCTCGATGCCAATGGCGGCATCATTGAAGATGTCCCCAGCTATCTTGGTGGGCAATTTTACCAAAATGAGTCGGCCAGCAGCAATCTTTTTGCCAATCAAAAAATATATTCATTAGGTTCGCAGACGCTGAGCGATGGCGTAAGTGATATGTTCTTTGACGGCGATAATTTATGGATTGGTTACGATGCTACTTCGACGGCCTATGCCAATATTAGTCAGCGCAGTTTACGTGATGGTCATCAAGTTGATTCCTATTCGACAACGTATCCTGATACATTAGAGGGTGAAGTGGTGGGGGATAGCGTCTATTTTTTTACGGATACAGCCGCATATTTTACAAAAAATCGTTTTGACGGTAGCGAAAGTAATGGCAGTTTAACTTCATCTATTACCATCAATAGCGTTGCTTTTGATGGTGAAGACATGTGGTTCGGAACGACCAGTCGAATATATCAATGGGATGGCCTGGCTACTCTGACTTCACGTGCCAGTGGTTTAGGCAACATTAGCGATATGGTCTATGCCGATGGTTATTTGTGGGCGATGGATAGCAGTAATGATCGTGTCTACAAAATGGATGTCAGTTCCTATGCGTACAGCTCTATTACTGTCGGTGATAATCCGCAAGCCATGGTCTATGATGGGCAGTATATCTGGGTAGCTAATTATACTGATGATTCTTTAACTCGAATTAATGTCTCCGACAGTTCAACCGAAACATACAGTGTGTCATCAGCCGGAACTGGGCCACAGACGTTGACCTTTGATGGCACCCACGTTTGGATTGGATACGGTAACAATGACGGAGTAGCAGCTTTTAATGTGGCTGAAGAATCAATCACGAAGAGTGATGAGCTACTTGGTACGACAATTGAAAAATTGGTATTCGATGGCACCTACCTCTGGGCCGCAACTGATTCTCTTTATTTGATACAACTGTCCGCCGGTACCGGGTTTGGTCAGAATACAGAGCCAATTGTTGATGGGGTTTTGATGTATAACACATCTGGGAGTGTGCGGTGTTTGTATGTGAGTGGTAGCACTGTGACGGCGTCATCAACCTTAACGAACTGTCAGTAGCGAAATTTAGGGTAAGATAATAGCCCTTGACAAAATGGGTTGTTTTATTATACTACTATACCCAAATGGGCAGTTGTACGCTAAACGTATTTTTGCCCATTTGTGCGTGCAGTCATTGCACGGTTGATAGCTCTTTTCGAACTAAATCATCCACCACCTAATAGTTCGGGAAGTGATGACTGTTATGGAGCCGAGAGTGCTTGTATTCAACTTCAAGCATTGTTGGCTTCATAGCTAGTTGTCCATCCCGGACAGCTCTGGAGGTCTCCATGACCCGCTTCGCCCCCCTGTTCGCCATCTCCGTCCTCGTCGCCTGCGCCCCCGCCAACGGTGTCATCCAACTC
>AMFJ01036013.1_pt1 | contig 17820 bp, 13 predicted proteins | sample 427208 | NCBI WGS metagenome assembly AMFJ01 (sample SAMN02954298, study PRJNA114691) | groundwater metagenome | biome: aquatic; feature: subsurface aquifer; material: sediment; isolation source: subsurface aquifer sediment | place: USA: Rifle, CO | collected 2008-08
TTCCATTTATTCCTGGTAATCAATTTGCTCAGGTCGCTCATATAGGTCATTGTATTCACTGTGCTCATTGTATTCATTGAGGTCAAGCCGCTCCTGTAGGTCCGCTTAAAGCATATCAGCTGATAAAATTATATACGTCACCGCTTATTGATGGTATTATTTTTCCATTACTATCAGTACCAAGTATCATAGCCCCTGTTAGGTTACTTATTGTTATTCCGCCATTTGTGCTTCCATCAAGTGCGATACCCACTGCTGATGCATTATCTCCTCATGCAGTAAGAAAAATCTGCTGGATATATTGTACAGCATTTCTAGCAACTGGCGTGATCTCAAATGCCTTTGTAATGAAGAGGACGCAAGACATTCAAAGAAAAAATAGCGTAGCTCATTTCATGAGACCTATACCACTTGTTCTTGACTGTAAGTTTTTGCTTGTGAAGCTCATTTTTTGAATGTAGAATTTAAAATGCAGAATGTAGAATTAAACTTTCCATCTTATTATAAGTATACTCGTGATAGTGAGAAAAACAAAAAATCTGGATTTTTAGGTCCAGATTTGCTTGTCAAATTGTGTAATTGTGATATGATAGTAAATTATATATATTAGCTATCAAGTGGTCTTCGTACAGTACCTAAAGCAAATTGATTATATACACATCCATAAAAATGTGTATTGGTGTCACTATACTTCACATAAATTATTTCTCATTCATTCGCACAGTAATCATTTATTACAATATTAGTAAGGTTTATACCAATTTTTACTGATGTTGTAGCTTTTATAGTTCCATTCACTTCTAGTCTATCTGCTGGAGTATCTGTTCCAATACCTACCTTTCAATCATTCAATACCGTCATAGCATTTTTAGGACCGCAGGGAGGGTCACCTCAACAATCATCTCCTATTCATATTTCAAATACACTATTAGGAAGTCCAACATTAAATGTTCCTATAACAAGAGAATTATATGCATTGGCAACTGTATATGATCCCATCGCTGTAGAAGCGTCTACATTTGCATATGTAGCAATTCCCATCGCCGTCGATGCATTTCAGGTAGCCCATGTTCATTGTCCCATCGCTGTGGAATATCGTCAATATGCATGGGTAGAGTAGCCCATTGCTGTTGATCTATTTCCATTAGCTCGCGTATCTAATCCCATCGCTGTTGAATTACCTCAATTTGCATGGGTAGTTTGTCCCATCGCTATGGAACTTGTTCCACTTGCAATTGTTCCATATCCCATCGCTGTCGAATTATTTCATTTTGCTTGTGTTCAATTTCCCATTGCTGTTGAAACATCCCCAGTAGCATATGTTCCTGATCACATCGCTAAAGAACTGATTCAGTCAGCATGTGTATTTGATCCCATTGCTGTAGTATATAATCAATTAGCATATGTTGAATTTCACATCGCTGTTGATCTATCTCCATTTGCATATGTTGTATATCCCATTGCTGTGGATCTATCTGCATTTGCACGTGTTCCCCATCCCATCGCTGTAGAATTATTTCCACTAGCAATTGAATTTTGTCCCATTGCTGTAGCATATCGTCAAAGAGCCTGTGTATAATATCCCATTGCCGTTGAATAGTTTCAAGTAGCTCGCGTATCATGTCCCATCGCTGTAGATTGAGTTCAAATAGCCCATGTTATATTTCCCATCGCTGTAGAATCGCTTCAAATAGCGTGTGTTGATTCTCCCATCGCTGTTGATCCTCGTCAATTAGCATTTGTTGAGATTCCCATCGCTGTTGATGATTGTCCAATAGCAACTGTTTGATCTCCCATTGCTGTAGATCTGAATCAACTTGCTGTTGTAAAATATCCTATTGCTGTAGTATTATTTGATTTTGCTTGTGTTCATTGTCCCATTGCTGTAGAAACGAATCCAGAAGCAGATGTACTAAATCCCATCGCTGTAGAATATTGTCAACTAGCAGTTGTATTAAATCCCATTGCTGTAGATGTTTCTCCAATCGCCCATGTTCCATTTCCCATCGCAGTGGACCACTTTCAATTTGCATGGGTACTACTTCCTATTGCTGTAGAATATTGTCCGATAGCATGTGTCCAATATCCCATTGCTGTAGAATCGGCTCAACTTGCTTCTGTGTTATCTCCCATTGCTGTAGAATATTGTCATTTAGCACTTACTCCCATTCATTTAGAAATAAATCCTGTAGTTACGATATCCCCTCCTGTATATGTTATTCAATTATAATCCGTAGTATTTATAGGAGATCGATATCCACTTCCTCCGCCCGTCGCACCCGTAATATATCATAATGGATTAAGATTATAATAATCTCAAGAATTTGCTATCAAAAGATAATCTCCGCTATTAGCAAATCATTGACCAGTTGCTCATATTGCTCCTGTTGCTCAATCAATTCCATTGATTCAAGCTGCTCAGGTATCTCATTTTGCTCAGGTCGCTCAATTGATTCAATCAACTCAATCAATTCAATCGATTCCTGGTAATCAATTGGTTCCATTCGTTCAATTTGCTCAAGCCGCTCCTGTAGGTCAGCTCAAAGCATATCAACTGATAAAATTATATACGTCACCGCTTATTGATTTTTTTATTTTTCCATTATTGTCAGTACGAAGTAGTATAGCTCATGTCAGATTACTGATTGTTATCCCGCCATTTGTGCTTCCATCAAGTGCGATACCCACTACTGATGCATTATCTCCTCATGCAGTCAGGAAAATCTGCTGGATATATTGCACAGCATTTCTAGCAACTGGCGTGATCTCAAACGCTTTTGTTACGAAGAGTATACAAGACATTCAAAGAAAAAATAGCGTAGCTCATTTCATGAACCCCATCCCACTTGTTCTTGACTGCAAGTTTTTGCTTTTGAAGGACATTATAATAATTTAAAGACTAAATATAGAGTTTTTGTGTTACTATAAGTATACTCTGGATTTCTAGAAAAACAAAAAATCTGACCTTTGAGGGTCAGATTTGCTTGTCAGTTTGTTTTATTGTGATATGATATATAATTAGTTAAAAGTGAATAACTAATAACTAAAAGTGTTGGTATTTTTTATAAAATCCCTCTGCCTTCGGCTTCTCCCTTTAAAAAAGGGAGACAAAAAAATATTCCTTCACTTTTCACTATTCACTATTAGTTTTTCACTAAATAAAGATGTCTCTTGGTTTAGCTCCATCTTGCGGTCCGATGATACCTTTCTCTTCCAGGGTATCCATAATCCTTGCTGCACGTGCGAATCCTACACCTAGCTTTCTTTGAAGTAAGGTTGCGGAAGCCTTTCTTGTCTGTGATATCACTTGAATCGCTCTTTCTACGAGTTCATCGTCGTCACTACCTCCATTACTGAAGAGCTGTTCACCGGCTTCCATCTTGTTTTCAAGCAAGGCTACTATCTCCTGATTGTAGATATCCTCTTCGGTAAGTCCTCCCATATATTTCACTTTGAGGGCCGTAACTATCTTTTCTATCTCTTCAGTGGAGATAAACGGCGCCTGGATTCTTATCGGCGATTTCGTTGAAGGATCCATATAGAGCATGTCTCACTTTCCGAGCAATGTCTCCGCTCCTTTTTTCCCGAGAATGGTCCTACTATCTATCTCTGATACGGTACCAAATGCTATTCTTGTCGGTATATTCGCTTTGATAAGTCCTGTGATGACGTCTACGGATGGTCTTTGTGTAGCGATGATAAGGTGGATACCTACGGCGCGCGCCTTCGCTGAGATATGCGTAATGCAGTTCTCAACATCTCTCTTTGCTTTTGATAGCATCATAGATGCGAGCTCATCGATAACAAACACGATACGGAACATTTTTTCTTTGGCAATCTTCGTGTTATACTCGTCTATATTTTTCACTCTGCTTTCTTTGAGCACTCCATATCTTCTTTCCATCTCTTGTTCTGTCCGTTTGAGTAATTTCAAAGCTTTTTCTGGTTCGAAGACTATCGGTGCAAGCAAGTAAGGAAGCCCTGTATAGAGTTCCAATTCCACCTGCTTTGGATCAACCATGAGAAATTTGAGTTCAGAAGGTGTATTTTGATACATCAGAGATAAGATGAAATCATTGACTCCGACGGATTTTCCAGAACCGGTCGCTCCCGCAACAAGTAAATGCGGCATAGACTCTAATGTCTTGATGATGATAGATCCATCAATCGCTTTTCCGAGCGCAAGATTATTGTCAGATTTTTTCATATCGTTGGCAAATTCTGTGGTACTGAATATATCTCCGAGACATACCATAACTGGCTTAGGATTTGGCAATTGGATACCTACGCAATCAGTCCCCGGGATAGGTGCAACTATTCTCAATGATTTGGATTTCAAAGAAAGCGCGATATCATTTGTCAGACTTTCAATAGTTGATATTTTGATTCCTTCATCAGGCTTGATCCTTATCTGTACGATGGAAGGACCGATATCGAATCACTCGATCATGATCGGAACATTAAATTCCATCAATTTATTTTGTAATGCTTTAGCTTTTTCCATAAGAAACGTTTCGTCGATGGTCACCGCTTGATCGGCATTGCTTTCGAGGATAGCATAGTTGAACGTAGGTTTCTCTCCTGAAAAATTAATCATCGGTTTGATTTTTTTCTCTTTCACTTTTTCTTCTATCTTGCGTTGGAGTTTATCTTTGATCAATGACTTGATGAGTGAACGGGAGACGGGCTGTGCAAAATTCGGCTTTTCATCTTCCTCTTCTTCCTCATCCTCTTCTTCATATTCTACCTTTCACCTTCTACTTTCTACCTTTTTAGGCTTATTCTCTGACTTTAAACTTATATTTGGCAATGAAAAATTGAATGAGTAGAGAATCCATATGATAGAAAGTACAAAAAGGATGATGACAAATGCTTTTGTCGCTATGGCTTTTCCACCAAACATGATTTGTAATAATGCAATGACCGGCCAAGAGATATATCATCAGAGTTTTTCATATTTTGTGACATCACCGTCAATAATTGGGAAGTTGATGATTGCAGAGACGATAACCATCACCACTACAAACTGTCTGATCAATAGTTTCATCAGATATCCCTTTGCCATGATGAGGATCCCTACAACAAAACACAAAGCAAAAAAGACATACAATCCTACTTCTCCAAAAGCGACACTTGCATACGTTTTGAGAAACATGACTACAGGAGATCATTCCGCAAAATAGAGCGAAAAGAAAAATAATGATCCCAAGATTGTGAGACCTATTCCGAGTTTATATTTATTTAGGACAAGACCTTTTTTCTTTCTTCTGGACAAAACATAACAATAAGACAATAAAATATTGAAAGATGATGGTATTTTTTTTATTTATTTGTCATCTCGAGCTTGCCTGCGGTAGGCAGGCTTGTCGAGAGATCCCTTTAAAGAGATTTCTCCACTCACTTTGTTCGGTCGAAATGACAATCCTTCCATTTTCCACGTTTCCATGCTTTATTTATTAGCGTTTAAGCCTAGTTTTTCAATGCAAAATCCTGCTAATAATAGAATTATTGACCCAATATATAGAGTATCTATTGACATTTATTACAGAATATCTATCCTAATATGCACTTTAATTCACAACATATACCTATGGCGAGTGGAACAGGAATGAGACAATTAAAAATAAACAATGGATCAAAAAGCATCACTAATCGTGATGGGATTGATAAATATCTCAATGAAATATCAAAAGAAGAATTGATTGATGCATTTGAAGAAGTTGAATTAGCAAAAAAAATAAAAGCAGGAGATATACAAGCTTTGCAAAAACTTAGCAAAGCTAATCTGAGATTTGTCGTTTCTGTCGCTAAACAATATCAAAATCAATGACTAGCACTTCCTGATCTGATCAATGAAGGAAATCTTGGACTTATAAAAGCAGCAAAAAGATTTGATGAAACCAGAGGATTCAAATTCATCTCGTATGCTGTTTGGCGGATCAGACAAACCATTTTGCAAGCGATTGCTGAACAAGGGAGAATAGTGAGACTCCCTCTCAATAAAGTGGCTGAGCTTAACAAATTCAACAAAGGAAAAGAAAAACTGGAACAAGAATTTGGAAGAGAACCTACTGAGGGAGAAATCACTGACATGATAGAAAAGCCTCTAGAAAATATGGAATTTTTGAGATGAAATACTATGAAGCATGTTTCATTGGAAGAACCATTTTTTGGAAACTCTGATGAATCTAATGCTTGAACACTTATGGATGTGATGTGAACTTCAACGAATGAAGCCACTGATAATGGACTTCATATAGAATCACTCAAAAAGGAAATAGCGAGAGCTCTTACTGCGATTAGTGCAAGAGAAAGTGATATTTTGAGAATGTATTTCTGAATCGGAGTACCCCATCCCATGACACTGGAAGAAATAGGTGCGAAAATTGATCTTACGAGAGAAAGGGTAAGACAAATCAAAGAAAAAGCCATCAGAAGATTGAAACACAGTTCAAAATCAAAACTTCTCAGAGAATATCTCGGATAATATTTTTTTGGATACATAATTTTGCTTGAAAGCAAAGGGGGGTTATATAGTATTAAGGTCCTTTTTTCAAATTTCAAATTAGAATTTTTTTTATTCTAAATTCTGCATTTTACATTCTGCATTCATATTCATGGATCTCAAAGAGATAAGTCAGAAACGACAAAAAAAATGGAAAGAAACCGATCTTTATAAAGTGAAGGAAGATACTTCTAAACCAAAATTTTATATCCTGGATATGTTTCCTTATCCCTCATGATCAGCATTGCATGTAGGACATCCAAAAGGATTTATCGCTACTGATTGTCTTGCAAGAAAAAAAATGCTTGAAGGATTCAACGTATTGCATCCTATGTGATTTGATACTTTTGGACTAGGAACTGAGCAATATGCCATAGACCACAAAATGAAACCGCAAGTGGTTTCAGAAACAAATATAAAGACATTCATCACGCAGCTAGAAACGTTTGGTACTACGTATGATCGAAGCAGGACTGTGAATACTGCAGAACCGAAATATTTCAAACGGACTCAACGAGTATTTTTGCAGATGTACAATCATTACTATGATGAGAAGTTAAAAAAAGCGATGCCGATTACTGATCCCAGCAAACAACAACGTCTCGCTTATGTAGACTATAAGCCAATAAATCGATGTCCAAAATGTATGACGGGTTTGGCAAATGAAGATCTTGATGATGGAAAATGTGAAAGATGCGGAAGCGAAGTGGAACAGAAACCGATGAAGCAATGGGTATTGAGAATCACTAAATATGCAGAAAGATTATTGGAAGGATTAGATACTTTGAAACGAGATGAATCTATGAAAGATTTGGAGAGAAACTGGATTGGCAAATCAGAATGAACTCAATTTCGCATGGTCATTGCGAGCGAAGCGAAGCAATCTTGAAATGAAGAATTAAGTTTTGATGTGTATACAACAAGAATAGATACTGTCTATGGAATGAGCTTCGTCGCTATCGCGCCAGAACATCCGCTCGTACAAAAAATAACTACTGCTGAACATAAAACCCAAGTCGAAATATATACAGAAGCAGCCAACAAGAAAAGCCAGTTGGAAAGGACTGAATTACAGAAAGATAAAACAGGAGTCTTCTGTGGAGCATATGCAATCAATCCCTTCAATGGACAAAAAGTCCCTGTCTTCGTGGCTGATTATGTCTTAGCAAATTATGGTACAGGAGTTGTGATGGCAGTGCCAGCGCATGATGAAAGAGACTTTGAATTTGCGAAAAAATATGACTTGCCTATCACGCAAAGCATCATGCCTGATAGTTTTGATCTCAAGAATCCTCCAAGAAAAGATAAAAAAAATACAGAAAGAAATACTGTGCATGTCATCCTTCGTAATACAAAAGATAAGACTGTTCTTATTCATTTCCTCAAAGGAGAACACCGATGAAATCTCGCACCAAAAAATTTCATAATCGGTGGAATAGAAGATGGTGAGTCTGAAATCCAAGCGGCAATAAGAGAAGTTACAGAAGAGACAGGATATACTAATATCAAATTTATCGAGAAAGTACCTTTTGAAATCCAAGCAAATTTCTTTGCTGCACACAAAGATGTAAATAGAAAAATCCATGTAAATACACTCGTATTCGATCTTGTTTGAGATGAACGCATTGAAATAACTGAAGATGAACACTTCAATAAGGCTTCACATGAAGCACATTGGATCCCTTATGAAAAGGTCGCTGAAACCATAAATATCGTTGATGATGAAATGTCCTGGAAATATTTTCATACCGGAGGATTCGCGTATACAGAAAAATGAATACTTATGAATTCATCTGAATTCAGCGGATTATCAAGCGATGAAGCGATCACTTCCATGCAATCACGACTAGAAAACAAATGAATAGGAGGAGTCAAAGTGAATTATAAGATGCAAGAACGAGTGTTCAGCAGACAGAGATATCGAGGAGAACCGTTTCCTATCGTACGGACTGAGGACGGAGAAATCGTTGCCCTTACCGAAAAAGATCTTCCGTTGGAATTGCCTGATGTAGAAAATTATGCTCCGACAGGAACGGTAGAATGACCGCTCGCGAATATTACCGATCGAGTAAATGTCACCTTGCCTGATGGAAGAAAAGGAAAACGTGAAACGAATACCATGCCAGGACGAGCAGGAAGTTCACGATATCGGCTCAGATATATGGATGTGAATAACGATAAGGAATTAGTAGGAAAAGATAAAGAAAAATACCGAGGCAGCGTAGATGTCTATGTCGGAGGTGCAGAACACATCACAAGACATATGATCTATGGAAGATTTCGACAGAAATTCCTCTTTGATATCTGATCTATCACGCATGAAGAACCGTTCCAAGAATATCATTATGTGGGACTCATCATGGGAGAAGATGGACGTAAGATGTCCAAAAGACGATGAAATGTCGTCAATCCTGATACTATAATCAATGAGTTTGGAACTGATGTCTTGAGAACCTATGAAATGTTCATGGGACCCTTCGATCAATCTATCGCATGGAGTACCAATGGTATCAAAGGAATAAAAAAATTCCTAGAAAAAATCATCGCTTTGAAAGAGAAAATCAGCGAAGGGGAAGAATCTAATCCGACACAAATACTTCTGAACCAATCTATCAAAAAATTAACTGAAGATATCGATGCATTCAAATTCAATACAGGGGTTTCACAGCTTATGATCCTTGTAAACCATCTGGGAGAATGTACCACTATCAGCAAAAAAACATTTGAAGATCTGATAATATTAGTTTCACCTTTCGCTCCCCATCTCGCAGAAGAATTACGAGAAGGACTTGGAAATGAATACTCTGTATTCACTCAAACTACATGGCCGACCTACGATGAAAAATATCTCGTAGCTGATACCGTGACTATGGCAGTACAGATAAATGGTAAAGTCAGAGGAACCATCACTCTCAGTAAAGATGCAGAAGAAATCGATGCTATGAACCTCGCAAAAGCTGATGAAAAAATAATCGTACGAATCACCGGAGAACCTAAAAAAGTGATTTACGTGAAAGGGAAAATTTTAAATATTGTCGTGTAATCATGCGAATAGTCTATTCACTGATTGTGGCCATCACTCGAGGGATTCTTTATGCAGTTTTGGATAAATTACTCATTCAAATGCCTATTGTCATCCTCTGTTTCGCTTCCTCAATCTTTAATACGATCTTCTTTGGATTGGTATTTTATTTTGGTAGATATTATACGGACTTCAAAAAATATTTTCAGGATAAGAATACGCTATCGCTTTTTATACTCGTGACTGTCTTATTTTTGGTTGCTAATGCATTGATTCTCTTCGCTATTAAAAGCAAAAATGCGACTGTCGCATCATTGATTGAAATATCTTACCCGCTTTTTGTAATACTGTTCACCTATTTGTTTTACAGAACCGTACATTTGAATATCGGAAGTGTCGTATGATGAACATTGATCTTAATATGAATAATCCTTATTTATCTGTTTAATAAGTAGTAATGATAAAGTGAAAATGAACCGCAATTATCACGTGATGATCAAGTGGGATATGAGCTGGATTTGCAAGAGAATTTGCAGAACAATGATATGATTTGCTCCTTGTTGCCAAAGATAAAAACCAGATGGCTACTTTTGTAAAATATCTTACCGTGCTTTTTCCGGTGAAGATTTCTACAATGCTTTTGGATTTGTCTGATAAGACTCAGATCAAACAACTTGAAGCAGAAATCAGAAAGATAAAAGATGTAGAGATTTTGGTCAACTGTGCAGGATATGGTATCAACAGTGATTTCCTCGATGAAGATATCCAAAAATGGGAAGATATGGTAACGGTCCATGATGTAGCAGCTATGAGACTTTCCTATCAAGCGCTCAAAATCATGAAAAAAAGAGGACATGGAAATATCATCCACGTCTCTTCATTAGCATGATTGCTTGCACTAGGAAATAATCCTGTCTATGCAGCAAGCAAGATATTTTTGAATAGTTTTTCGCAGAATCTCTATCGGATATATAAGAAACATGGTATCTATGTACAGACACTTTGCCCAGGTTTCACCGCCACCAATTTTGCTAAGAGATGATGATATCCAGCCAAGCCGAATTCCACCATGAGAGTAGAAGATGTAGTGCGTGCAAGCCTCGCCTCTATGAGAAGAAAACAATTGATCTGCATTCCATGACGAAAAAATAAACTCATCCTCATGATATATCGCATACTTCCAAGATCACGATCACATATGATTTTTGACAGCATCAAGAAATAATCAAAAAAAAATTCCTACATTTTTCATTATTAATTTTTAATTTTTCATTAGATTCCTATGTGTGGAATATTCGGTTATAAAGGCAAAGATAGCGATGCACATAAGATTTTGGTGCATGGACTCGAAAGATTGGAATACCGCGGATATGATTCTGCAGGATTGTTGGTCGGAAATGATCAATGAAACTTCAAGCTCATCAGAGCCGTAGGAAAAGTATCTCATCTTGCAAATAAAGTAGCAAAAGAGATTTCTGAGGATCAAAAATTCTCAATCTGAATCGCACATACCCGTCGAGCCACTCATGGAGGGATTACAGAAGAGAACACGCATCCTCACCATGACCAAAACAGACATTTCTATCTCGTACACAACGGGATCATAGAAAACTACTATAAACTCAAACAAGATCTGATCGCTAAATGATATGTTTTTTATGGAGAAACTGATAGTGAAGTCATTGCAAACTTGCTGGAAGATAATCGGACAGGGAATTTTATGGAGACGGTGGAAAAAGTGCTTGGAATGATCAGATGAGCGTATGCATTACTTATCGTATCCACCTATACACCCAACGAAATCATTGCAGTCAAAATAGGAAGTCCGCTCCTCTTCGCTTACAATGAAAAGCATGAATATTTCTTTTCTTCTGATAAACAAGCGCTCGCAGGATACGCAGATAAACTCATTTATCTCGATGATGGTGATATCGTCCATCTCAAAGGAAACGACTATCAGATCAAATCAAACGGTGTACCGACAGAAAAGAAAATAGAAGATATGGATATCCAAGCCTTGGAATCCTCTAAGTGAGACTATAAGCATTTCATGCTCAAAGAAATTTTTGAACAACCGAATATCATCAGAAGGATATTCAAGTGAAGAGTGGATTTCAACAAGAATTTTTTGAATGCGGAAGCGTTCCATGGCATGCAGGATGAACAGTTCAAAAAAATAATCTTCGTAGGATGCGGGACGAGTTATAATGCATGATGCCTCTGAACCTACTGGATGGAAAATCTCGCGGGCATTGATGCTAGCTGTGAAATCGCCAGTGAATATGAGTACAAAAATATCAAGGTGAATAAGGATACGCTCTACGTATTCATTTCACAATCAGGTGAAACCGCAGATAGTATTGAAGTCTTGAAACTGATCAAACAGCAAGGAGGAGCTACTTTTGGCATTGTTAATGTCGTAGGATCCACTATTTCACGTCTCACGGACTATGGACTATTTACGAGAGGAGGAGTAGAAATCTGAGTCGCTTCCACCAAAGCATTCACGGCACAGATCACTTCTATCCTGTTGCTTGCATTGTATCTCGGCAAAAAAAGAGGACTGAGCAAAGCGAAGTATGACAAAGTCATGATTGAGCTCAGCAAGGTGCCTGTCATGATGGAAGATATCTTGGCTGATACTGTGGGTATCAGAAAAATCGCCGAAAAGATTTCAGAATATAAGAATTTTTTCTTTTTGGGAAGACATTATCAACTCCCTATCGCGAGAGAAAGCAGTCTGAAATTAAAGGAAATCACGTATCTCCATTCAGAGAGCTATCCTAGTTGAGAACTTAAACACTGACCGTTGGCATTGATAGATAAAAATATCCCCTGCGTGCTTTTCGCTCCCAATGATCTGATGTTTGAAAAAAATATCTCTTCCATCCAAGAGATCAAAGCAAGAGATGGAAAAGTGATTACGATCTCCGATAAAGATATCCACAACGCTGATACCAACATCCAAATACCTTCAACTATTGATGAGATATATCCTTTTTTGACTGCTGTTGTAGGACAATTGTTAGCGTATCATGTAGCAGATATTTTGGAGAAAGACATTGATAAACCAAGAAACCTCGCAAAAAGCGTCACTGTAAAATAAGAGATTTATTTTTTTCATTTATTCTTTATGAAATTTGAACTCGTCTTCATTCGCCATGGAGAATCCACAGGAAATGCAATACATGAGACACACAATAAAGACATAGATTTTTTATTAGAACTCACTGAGAAAGGAAAACAGCAAGCAAGTATCACAAAAGAAACACTGCAAAATGAAACATTCGATAGTATTTTTTGCTCCGACATGATAAGAACAAAACAAACCGCAGAAATAATATTTGGAGATACCTATGATATATTATACGATGAAAGATTACGCGAAGCCTTCCTCTCTACAGACAAAGATTTTGTGATTAATTATAAAGAAATACCTAAGACAGAACGAGTGCCCATGCGTTTAAAATGATTTGAAAATGGAGAACCATTCGCCATGCAAATAGAAAGAATGAAAAAGTTTATAGATATGATATTAACGGGAAAATATGGATATAAAATAGCTATAATAACTAGTGCTTGATGCGTTAGAACATTAGATTGTATATTCAATAATATGAGTCTTGAAGATGCTCTCTATGCTAAAAAAACCGATAATTCCTGAGTAAAAAGATTCTTCATCACCAAAGATGAAAATGGAATACAATCAACAAGCGTATAAAAAGATTTGCCAAAATAACTTATTGTTCTGGTAATTAAGATTCATTATCATATAAGATAATCTCCAAACAAAAAGAGCTACTCTTTATTAATTGGAATTGGAAAGCTGGCAGAGTGGTCGATCGCGCACCCTTGGAAAGGGTGTGTGCCGCAAGGTACCGGGGGTTCGAATCCCCCGCTTTCCGAGATTTTAAATACATTATGTATTATGAATATCCTTTATGTCTGTACCTGAAATATTTTCCGTAGCATGTCTGCAGAATATCTCAGCAAAAAATATATCAGCGATAACAATATACCAAATATATCAGTAGCTTCTGCGGGAACTAAAGCTAGTCCAGAGTCACCGTTTCCTCAGACACTAGAAAGGCTCGCATTGTACTGATGTGATGCATCCGGACATCACCAGACCAAAATCAGCACTGAAATATTGTCTCAATATGATCTTATCATCTGTATGGCGGAGCATCATAGAGATAGTGTCCGTGGACTATGATTTGAAGCGGTATTGTTCAATGAGATAGCATATGACAAGACTGAAAATGTTTTGGATGATACGGAATATATGGAAATAAATGGTCCAGATATGGATCTGGACGAATATATAAAAGATATCGTTGATTATATTTATGAAGCAACGCCATTCATCATCAAAAATATAATTACAAGATAGCATCTATAAAAAAAACCATAGCGATCATGCCATGATTTTTTTTTATTTTTTATATTATTTCCTATTCAGTCACTGTCAATGTTCCCCAATGTCCATTTTCTCTATGTCCTGGTTTAGAACAATAATAAATGAATGTACCTGCTTTATCAGCGGTGAATTCTATAACTGTTTCTTCATCTAAAGGAGTTTCAGAGTGTACATTGAATTCATCAATATTTAAATCATGCATCCCTTTTGTTACGGTAACCTTGATTCTCACAAGGTCTCATTTTTTGACGGTGATCTCTTTGATAGAATATTGAGGAAAATATTTTCCATCAATGATTTCAGTAAATGAAGTCATTACAAACTCTTTTGCTTGTACATTTGTGTTTTGATTTCCTGTAATTATTGTTCCATTTTTTTCGGAATCAATTTTACCGCATCCTGTCAATGTAGAAAGCACTACTGCAATACTAAGCATAGCAACTGGTATAAAAAGTTTTTTGTTCATAAATAATCATTTAAAAAAATAAATATTTTTTTGTCCTTTTTCACAAAGGACATTCACTATATCTATAATATATATAAAATCAATTGGATGCCTTAGATATATTTTTATGTCAGATAACAATCTCTTAATCATAGCCAAAAAAAAGTCCTCCGAAATTTGACAGGAAAAAAATTCTGAGTACAATTAGTTTATAGATTAATATTTTGTCCTAATCATTTATATCCTAATTTGAAATTTAAAATGAAAATGAAAAAAAAACTGCTCAAATTTTTCACTCTCAGTATGGCAACAATCTGAGTTTTGCTCTATGCTCATACATTTGCCAATCAGGCGGATATAGACCCTAGTTTTGATATAAAAATGCCCGTGGGCTTTGATAATGGTGTCGTTGCCTTAGCAACCCAAAATGATGGCAGGATTGTTGTCGGGGGATTTTTTACAAAATACAAATGATTGCCGGTAAATGCAATCACTCGTTTATATGCCGATGGAACTAAGGATTATTCTTTCAATAATTGATGAGCATGATTTAATAATGGCGTCCGAAATATAAAAATCCAAAGCGATGGAAAAATTCTCGTCGGTGGAATGTTTACGACATACAATGCAACACCTACGAATAGAATTACACGTCTAAACACTAACGGGACTATTGATACTGGTTTCAATATCTGAAATTGATTTAATGGTATTGTTAATGTTATGGCAATTCAAAGCGGAGGCAAGATTATTGTCTGATGAGATTTTACAGCATATGATTGAACAACGGCGAATAAGATTGCACGTCTAAATGCTGATGGTACTATTGATAATAGTTTTAATATCTGAAATTGATTTAATGATAGCATTTCTGCTCTTGCAATACAAAACGATGGGAAAATCATCGTCGGTGGAATGTTCTTGTCCTATAGTTGAACTACAGCAAATAATATTATACGTTTAAATGCTGATGGAACGGTAGATAATTCTTTTATTATCGGAAATTGATTTAATGGCATCATCAATACTCTAGCAGTACAAAGTGACAATAAAATATTGGTTGGAGGAGATTTTACATCATATAGCTGAACAACAACAAACTATATTACTCGTCTAAATACTAATGGTAGTATTGATACCTCTTTCGTTGACTGAATCTGATTTAGCAATATCGTCAATGCGCTAATAATTCAAGGTGATGATAAAATCATTGCGGTTGGATCTTTTTCATCATATAATTGAACAACGGCAAATAGGATTGTACGTGTAAATACTGGGGGGATTATTGATCCTTCTTTTAATGTCGGAACCTGATTTGATCAGGGTGCTAATGTTCTAGCACTTCAAGGCAATGGCAAAATTGTTGTCGGTGGATGATTCCAATCATATAATTGAGCATCAGCCAATTATGTCACTAGTTTAAATACTGATGCGACTACAGATACTACTTTCAATATGTGAAACTGATTTAGCTCTTATATCACTAGCCTAGCACAACAAACTGATGGCAAAATTGTCGTCGGAGGGACTTTTATATCATATAGTTGAACAGCAATAAATAGGATCACCCGTCTAAATACTGATGGAACCAAGGATGCTGGTTTTACTGTCTGAAGCTGATTTAATAATAATATCATCGCCTTAACACTTCAAACCGACAACAAAATCATCATCGGAGGACGATTTACAAATTATAACTGAACATCAGCAAATAGGATTGTCCGCTTAAATAGTAATGGTGCTATTGATCCTGGTTTCAATATGTGAAGCTGATTTAATAATCTTGTCTATGCTCTAGCAACCCAAAGTGATGGAAAAATCATCGTCGGTTGATCTTTTACAGATTATAATTGATCATCTGGAAATAGAATCGTTCGTTTAAATACCGATGGAACCAAGGATGCTACTTTCAATATCTGAAATTGATTTAATAATATTGTCCAATCCTTAGCCGTCCAAAGTGATGGGAAAATCATCGTCGGTGGGACATTTACAACATATAGTTGAGCAACAAATAGAAATAGGATTATCCGTCTAAATTCTAATGGTAGTATAGATTATACTTTCAATATAGGAACTTGAACTAGTGCTTGATGTAATAGTGCTGTTGCTGCTCTTATGATTGAGACAGGGGGGAAAATTCTCGTCGGATGAGCTTTTACAGCGTATAGCTGAACAGCGAATAGGAATAGAATTATCCGTCTAAACACTAATGGTAGTATAGATTATACTTTCAGCATAGGAACCTGAGTTACTGCTTGATTTAATAGCTCTGTCGCTGCTCTTGCAATGCAGACCAATGGGAAAATTCTCGTCGGTGGTGTTTTTGTGACGTATAGCTGAGCATCTTCTCCTAGAATTATCCGTTTGAATACGGGCGGTACTATGGACCCTTCTTTCAATATCTGAAATTGATTTGATGCAGGTGTCAAATCTATAGTAATCAAAAACGATGGGGAAATCCTCGTCGGTGGGGATTTTATAAATTATAACTGAGCAATAGCATGATTTCTTACTGCATTGTACGGAGAGAGTGATATCATCATGATACCAAATTCTCTTGTCGAGGGTGATTTGGTAAGTGAATTTACCAACAAATGATATATACAATCAGGTGCTGGTCTCAGTTGATTCAAATCTTTTTCTCTGGCTAATACTGATGGTAACATACCTGTAGCATTCACTACAAAAAATCAGAATATCGAGCTCTCATTACCTGCAGGCATCCAATTTAAAAAATCGGATAATGTGACTAATTATAGCGGTGTCATATCAGTTCCTGTCGCTAAATCAGTCGCTAGCGTAAATGGCAAACTCGTAATATCAGCGTTTAAGGTCGGTAGCAATACTGAAGCACTTAAGCTGGCAGGATGAGTAGCTACCTTATTAGTTCCTGCTCCTGGTAGGATTGTATGAGACCCCATAAAGATATATTATTCAGAAGATAATGGGCGAACTTGGAATCTTCAAGGAATAACAGCTGTTTTTGATCATAATGGGCAACCCTATGCATCAATTACAACCAATCATTTCACTGATTTTGCAATCACTCTTGGATCGACATGATCATTTGTCATCAATAATGATGCTGCTTCTACCACGAATGTTGCAGTCACTCTTAATATCTCAGGAGTTTGAATCACGGATATGTCATTTTCTAATGACAACGCTACACGATCATCTCCCGTATCTTTTGCAACAACCTATGCATGGACGCTTTCTGCTGGTACAGGTTTGAAAACCGTATGGGCAAAATTTAATGCAGGTGATATATCTACATCTGATGATATCTTATATGATACAGGAGCTGTTCTTACATGATGTACAGGGGCTTTATGTGCAGACATCACACTGGAAATTATAGCAAATGCTTCAGGATATTGTGAAGTCGGTGACTCCGTAAACTTCGGTCTTACAGGATATTCTGC
>AMFJ01007578.1_pt1 | contig 17800 bp, 18 predicted proteins | sample 427208 | NCBI WGS metagenome assembly AMFJ01 (sample SAMN02954298, study PRJNA114691) | groundwater metagenome | biome: aquatic; feature: subsurface aquifer; material: sediment; isolation source: subsurface aquifer sediment | place: USA: Rifle, CO | collected 2008-08
CAGGCTCTCTTCTGTAACAGTGTCTATAATAACAAGAAATTCCACAAATTATTGTCATTGCGAGGAGTGAAACGACGAAGCAATCCAAATTATAATCTTTATTTTGGATTGCTTCAGGCTAAAGCCTTCGCAATGACTGCTCTAGATTGATTAGCTTAATTCATTTTCTTTGATTCTATTTAGACCAATCATATAAGCCTGATAAAATAAATGTTGCAATATTAATATTATAGGAGCAGTGATTATAGTGAGCATAATAAACATCAAATGACTTACTAATAATCCCATAATCACATGTTGATATAATATTGAGGCAAAGAAAATTAAAATTATTAAAAACCATCTTTTGATCATCCCAAGCACATCTTTATTTCTGGATACTAACAATATAATTGAATCTAATATTACATTAAGAATAAAAAACATTATTGTTATTTGTATACGCAATATACCTGTCATTGGAATATACATTATCATTGCAAAATTGATAAGTATAAGAAATAAAAGCAGATATTCTTTGTAAGCATATTTGAAAACTTTTAATATCTTCATAATTTTAAAAGAATCAAAAAATTTAAATTTTTCAGAGAATGCTGTAATTGCAATAACTCCCATAATTGTGGAGCAAGTAAGCACTACTGTTAATATTCCTAGATGGAAATTGTTAGGTATAACATATCCAACCGTATGTATGATTTTATGTGCAATATTAATCCACGCAATATAAACAGGAAAAAGATAGCACAACAAGATACAGCTAAACTGTAAGCCTAGTGTAATAATATCCCATCGCTTCTTAATCAAATTGATCAAATCAAGGAGAATTTCTTCATTTTTATTAATTAAATTATTGCTAAGTTGAGATAAATATCCGCATAAAGCCAAAGAAAATATGATTATACTCAATATATATGTATATATACCTGAATACGCATCGGATAGAAATCCACCAAAGAGATATATTAAAATTGTAAAAGTTCCTAGCTTATACAATAAACTTTTTTCTTTCAAAAAATATGTAAAAGCTTCTTTAATATTAATACTCATATACATCATTTAGCTCCTGCATTTTATTTACCCCTACGTTATAAGCCTGACAAAGCAAATGCTGCCAGACAAGTATTATAGGTACCTGAATTATAGAAATTATAATACTTAAAACAAGAATACCTAATTGATTATCAGAAAATAATTGAGTATGTGGCACCATAAATACAAGTATAATGCCTATTCCCATAATAGAGAAAATAAATAAATATTCTTTATGAGCATATTTAAAGATATTTATTAATCTTTTAAGATTAAATGAATCCTTAAAATTCAGCCTTTGAGAGAACGCTGTAATAGCAATAAGAAAAAACATTAATGAAACGAAGATAATTACTGATAGTATTGTCCAAAGTAGTATTTTTGAACGGATGATTCCTGCAACGGCAATTGTTGCTTTAAAATAAAAGCTGGATATCAAACTCATATGTGCGAGTATATATCCTAGATCCTTAGAAAAGTAGTGATAAAGTATAAACCATATAATGGAGATAGCAAAGATAAGAAAAATATATGAAAATGTAACACTGTAATACTTAAATCCTGACAACAAAATCTTCTGAAAGCTAAAATCAGGGAGTATTTCATCTTTTTTACTAATTAAGTTATGCGCTAACAAAGCTAAATAACCACAAATAAATATTAACAAGATTAATATACCTATTTTAAACAAGAATGATGTTTTACCAAGAAAATAGAATAAATATAAAGCATATAAAAAAATTGTAAAAATTGGTAATTTATACTTCCAGGTTTTATCTTTAAAAAAATATGTAAAAGCTTCTTTAAAACTAATATTCATAGTAATTTATCATGCCTTTTCTAATTCAATAATCTATTCTTAAAACCACATAATACATAGTTAATTTTATATTAATTTATAAATTAATATAACTTTTAATTTTTACGTAGCGATTAAATATGACTGATAGTTATAAATACATTGTCATCCTGAGCCCTTCGCCTTGCTCAGGATAAACTCCGAGAAGGATCTTATTCAGCGAATAACAATGAGATTCTTCGGCTACGCCTCAGAATGACAATACCTCAATTATTGTAGATAGTTTCAAACAGTGCTTTACGCATTGCAACTAAAAAGAGTCAGGTTGAATAAACCGGACTCTTTTGTTATAGGGGTTTTCTTATATTTTTACATATAATTCCTGAGCTGATTTGGCTTTTTTGTATCCCTGGAAAGCTCTTATTCCAGGATATTTTGCAGCTGAACCTAATTCCTGCTCAATTCTGATCAATTGGTTGTATTTAGCAACACGGTCTGTTCTGCTTGCAGAACCTGTTTTAATTTGACCTGCATTTGTAGCTACTGCTAAATCAGCAATGAATGTATCTTCAGTCTCGCCTGATCTGTGGCTGATGATTGTAGTATATTCTGATTGCTGAGCAAGATTGATTGTAGCTAAAGTTTCTGTTAATGAACCAATCTGGTTAACTTTAACGAGAATACTGTTAGCAACGCCTTTAATAATGCCTTCAGCCAAGATTTTCTGGTTTGTAACGAATAAATCGTCGCCAACTAATTGAATTCTATCGCCTATTTCATTGGTTAGCATTTTCCAGCCTTCCCAATCTTCTTCAGCCATACCATCTTCAATTGAGATGATCGGATATTTATTTACTAATCCTTTTAAGAAGTCAACCATTTGAGCTCTGTCAAAAGTTTTGCCTTCGCCTTCAAGAACGTATTTACCGTCTTTATAAAGTTCTGAGCTGGCAACGTCTAAGGTTAATTTAATATCGTTTGTTGTGTATCCTGCTTTATCGATAGCTTCAAGAATTACATCAAGAGCTTCTTCGTTAGAGCTAAGGTTTGGAGCAAATCCACCTTCGTCACCAACAGCAGTTACATAACCTTTTGATTTTAATACTGATTTAAGAGCGTGGAATACTTCAGCGCCCCATCTGATAGCTTCCTGGAAGTTACAAGCACCTACAGGAGCAATCATGAATTCTTGAATATCAACGTTGTTATCAGCGTGTGCTCCACCGTTAATGATATTCATCATAGGAACAGGTAAAGTTACAGCATTTACACCACCTAAATATCTGTAAAGCGGCATTTCGTAAGCTGCAGCTGATGCTCTTGCACATGCAAGGCTAACACCTAAAATAGCATTGGCGCCTAATTTGCCTTTATTATCTGTGCCATCTAATTCAAGCATTGTTTTATCAATTTCATATTGATTGCTTGCATCATGGTCGATTAATTCTCTTGCTATGATTTCGTTTACATTCTCAACAGCCTGTAAAACACCTTTTCCTAAATAGCAGGATTTATCTTCATCTCTTAATTCAAGGGCTTCATTAATACCGGTGCTTGCTCCTGATGGAACAGATGCTCTACCGATAACTCCACTTGATAACATAACATCGACTTCAACTGTCGGGTTACCTCTTGAGTCTAAAATTTGTCTTGCTTTAATGTTTTCAATAAATGTTGGCATTGTTACCTCCGATTCTACTCACTAGTATGTTGTTTTTCTTCTATTATCTTGTATAAGTCTTTTGATTCCTGTATTGAAACATTTCCTGTCGGGACTTTTAAAACTTCCACTGTCATTGACTTGTTATAGTATTGTATTGTAATTTTGTCTCCTTCTTTAACAGGGTTTGCAGGTTTTGCCGGTTTGCCATTTATAAAAACCCTGCCCTGATCGGAAACTTCATTAGCCACTGTTCTTCTTTTTATAAGTCTTGAGACTTTCAGGAATTTATCTAATCGCATTTACTTCTTTTTTTACTTCTTAATATCTTCCTTTTTGCTTGTCATAATATACAACAAAAAGAATCTAAATAAAAGCTTGTAAAAACTCCTATATTTTACATTTATAAATGTTTGGAATGTTAAAACATTTATCCTGAAATAGTTTTAATATTTAATTTATCCGCTGTACCAGCAATGTATTATTTGTTTTTCGCCTATAGCATTAGTATTAACTATTTAAAAATAATAAGTGTCTTTATTACAATATTGTAAATAAGTGTAAAGTTTACGCTAAAAAATAGCACACTTTTAATTTCTTTAGTTTTATAATAACTGTCATAGAAAGATATGACCTCTAACTCTCTATTTTGGACTTAAACCTCTAACCCCCTTGGAGGTTTTTTTTTGCTTATTTTACGGTTTTTCAGGATAAATCAATAAAATATATACTTACAACAGCGGTTTAAGTAGTAAACTGCATAATAAAAAATACTTATACTATATTTTAGAAAGTCCGAGGATTGATGCAAATACCAGATTAGCAGACTATGATGCTGGTTAGCTATAAAATCTGAAGAATAATATATATGTATAATATTTCTGTAATAATTCCTGTCATAGAAGAATTTAAAGATTTAAATAAAATAATTCAATCAGTACTAAATCAGAATTATCAGGATTTTCAGGTGATTGTGGTTTCAAACTGTAAAATTGAAAAGCCTGTTGTTGACCCTAGAATTCAGTATATTAACCTTTATTACGCCAAAAATATACCGGAATTGCTAAATAAAAGTATTAACTACATTAATACTGAGCTGACCTGTTTTATTAATCCTAATGACCTGCTGCTCTATAACGCTCTTGAATTAAGGCTTCAAAAATTCAGAAATAATCACGCTTTAGTGGCATGTTATGGTTTTGGATTTGATACTGATTGTGATTATCAGGTTAAATGCAATCATAACTATGAATATTTCTATAATAATGAAAATTTGCCGAGTAATAATTTAAAATCAGTCCTACAAGGAGACATTAGGCCGACCATATCATCTTTAATGATAAAAACTGAGATTCTAAAGCAGCTTTGCTTTAATGAAAATCTTAAGTTTAATTATGATTGGGATTTCTTTATAAAACTGTTTAAATCCTTTGGTGATAATACTTATCAACTAAAAGAAGCGATTTATTTATCAAAAAACGAAGCAGAAACTGTTAAACAATATAATAAAAGCTTCTTTATTAAATATGTAAAAGAGACCCTCTCAATATTAGATACATTTTTTGAAGAAACTTTGTTATATAAGCCAATCGAAGCTAAGTACAAGATATATAAAGATAATTATTCCAGATTTTTTACTGCATTAACAGAACATTTTCCCGGTGATCATTTATTGAGAATTTACTTATTAACATCCTATATCAGGAAAAATAATGAGTTCGGGAATAAGATTCTTGATTTCTGGTTTTTATCACTATTATTAAACAGCTTGATAGCTACAAATAAATCCGAAGTTCTGAAAAATCTAAATTTGTCTAAAAAAGCCGGTTATTAATATGTGCATTTTCAGGAAAATATTTAGCAATTACTATTTATTATGTAAAATGTTAGAATGCAAAATAATTTTTATATAAGAAAAATAACTCCGCAAAGTGCAGAAAAAGTCATGGAAGATGTAGGATTTGATAAACACTACATCAAAACGGCCTTATCTAAATATAGATTCGAACTAATTAAAATTCATAATCTTAGCTCACCGGCAGCCAGCATATTAAAGCAGCTTGCCCTATCAGTTGGAGCTGATGCCGCTGTTCATAGAGAAGTAATTACCTGCAAAGTAGAGAAATCAGATGTGCTTTTAGGCTGCACTCAAGCACAGTTAAAAGAATTAGCTGAAAAACTAAAGTATCAGCCTTTTAAATTAAAAGAGATTTCTTCATTACTGCTTGATCTATCAATAGCTGAGAATATTTCACCATTACAAGTTCGTGATACTACTTTTGACTGGAATAAAAAAACCTATATAATGGGCATTCTCAATGTAACTCCCGATTCTTTCTCTGATGGAGGTAAATTTTTAAATACTGATGCTGCGATTAATCGAGCAAGGATGATGATTCAGCAAGGTGCAGATATTATTGATATTGGTGGAGAATCAACAAGACCGGGAGCTGAAGAAGTATCAGTTACAGAAGAATTAAATAGAGTATTACCTGTAATCAGAGCTATCAGAGAAGAAAATAGATCTGTTATTATCAGCATCGACACCAGAAATTCAGAAGTAGCTAAAGAAGCTGTTATAAATGGTGCAGATATAGTAAATGATGTTTCAGGATTTAATTGGGACCCTGAGATGATTAATGCTGTAGCTGAATTACAATGCCCTGTTATTATTATGCATAGCCTTTCAGACCCTAAAACAATGCAAGTTAATCCTACATATCCGGAAAATGTTGTCGATTCAGTATATAAAAGCTTATACGAAAAAACTCAAAAGGCACTCTTAGCAGGGATTCAAAAAGAAAATATTATAATTGATCCAGGTATTGGATTTGGAAAAACCCTTGAACATAATATCGAGATTGTTCAGAGAATAAGCGAATTTAAATCTTTAGGCTATCCTTTACTAGTTGGTGTATCTAGAAAATCCGTAATTGCAAGGATTCTTGAGCTTCCACCAGAAGAAAGAGAAGAAGCAAATATTGCTCTTAATTCCTATCTGGCTTCAAATGGCGTAAATATAATCAGAGTTCATGACGTAGAAAAGCATTTCAAGGCATTTAAGGTTATGGATAAAATAATAAAAAATGTAACTTTTAATTATTAAGATAACAATAATTTGCATTTAACAAGCTTAATACAATCAATAATGCAACAAAAATCATATATACATGAGAAGAAAATGCAACCTATTACTTTAGTCAAAGTTAACAGTACTGACCCATTTAAAATTGCAAAAAATCCAATTGGTTCAGATTCCATGGTATTAGGCAGTGTTAAAGGGCAAAAAATTTAAATCAGTTAGCAAACATAATAGATTTAACAGCTTAATTAATATCACACCAGCCAAATACAGACCTGAACGCACCAGGCTCAGGGGATGTCAGGATATTTTTTCTTACCAGATAATTGGCTCTTGATGAAATTTCTTTTAATTCTACATCCTCAAAACCCTTGCCGGATTTAGGCTGCTTTACCTTGTTATCTACCAGATATTTCTTTATATCTGCAGTTGTACCTTGCCCTGAATTAAAAATTATACCTTTATAGATTTCATAATTTAAATTATTATTTGTACGCAAATAATTTTTGACTTGAGAAATTGCTTGATCAGGTAAAAATATCTTACGTGAATTATCGTCATTATCCTTACTTACGTTGACTGCAATTTTGACTTCATTATCTTCAATGTCATTACTAATATCTTCATTTTTATTACGTGCGTTTTTATTAACGTCTGAATTTTTTACTAGACTTCTCAAACTAACAACTAATGAGTTTAGTTTAAATTGTTGTTCTTTAAGTTCAACTAATTTTTTTTGACATTGTTCTAAATAAGTTATTTCCGGCTGAATTTTTAAAAGCTCTTCTTCTGCTTCAGTTATTAAGCTTTGGATTCTTTCATTACTTGCGATGGACTCAACTTTTAATTCTGTTTTCATATTTATATCCTCATATACTGCATTAATTAAATTAATTATACAATAAGACGTAAGAAAATTGAATACATGATTTAGATTAAAAAAAATAAAATGTTTATGTCAGTTTTATTTCTAACGCCAATTGACGTGATAAATATTATGACGTTAATTAATGTTTTTATTGTTAAAAAATACTCTAAATATGACGTAACTTTTATACAATTTTTAACGTCAGATTTCAATCATTTGATATATAATTATAGCGATCAAAATTATTTGAGAGTTTATAATGAATTATTTATATCCTGTAAAAACTGAAGATGGCACTATCAGCTTATTTAATACTGAAGTTAACGATGTATACCACAGCAAAATTGGCGCTTACACAGAAGCGCTGAATAAATTCGTCATACCTTCAGGAGTCTTGGATTTTGTAAAAAATAGTAATGACGTTAATATACTTGATATGTGCTTCGGGCTTGGTTATAACAGCAAAGTTGCAATAAATGAAATCTGGAAAGTCAACCCCAACTGCAAAATAAACATTACGGCTCTTGAATATGATCCTAATGTTTTAGCATTTTCAGTAATTACTCCCCCATATAATATAGATAGCAAGATAAATGAAGCATTTAATACGGCAATATCAAGTGTCATAGATATAGAGACATTCATCAGAGATTTATCTAAAGACGTAAATTTTGCAAGGCCTGATATAGCCCTTGAATTTTTTCAGGAATATAAAACCATATCCAAGGTCTCTAAAAACGAGTCCTTACATAATATATATTATCGGTCTATTTCAGATAGAAATAAAAACATCCAAATGGTTGATTACAATAGCGATTTACTGAATATCGATATATTTATCTGTGATGCAAGGCATGTAATAAGAGACCTAAACCCCTATTATCACTATATATTTCACGACCCATTCACTCCGTCTAAACTGCCAACATTATGGACTGTAGAAATATTTAAAGAATATAACAGGCTACTAGATGATAATGGTAATATCACAACATATAGTGCAGCTTCTCCTATACGTGCTGGCTTAATTGAAGCTGGTTTTTATGTTGGTAAAACTGATCCTATTGGTAGGAATGAGTCTGGAACTATAGCTATCAAGAAAAAAGAATTAATTAAAACTGATTTATCAGATAAAGAAAAAGGATTATTAAATACAAATGCAGGAATTCCTTATAATGATCAGGAATTTAAACATAATGCAGCTCAGATTCTTGAATACAGAGAAGAATTACAAAAGTCATCTGGTAAGACATCCACCAGTAAATATCTAAAGAGTTTTATAAAATAAATGAAATTGTATTAGCTAATATATATCAGTATTTTAAACTTATTAACTCTTTAAATATTAAAGTCTATAGCGTATTTATAGATTAATTATCAAGAAAATACATAGTTAACGACTTATCTCAATATTTATTGGGATAATAGCCACAGGATTACTTAAAATTATCCTAATCTATACAGGATTATCACTAATCGAGTGAGGAAATTAGCTGGATTTTCTGTAAGTATGAACTTTTAAAAACAGTTATGAGTGTTCAGGATTAATAAAAACCCTGACATGTTAGATCATCGGGATTATTAAAAGTATATTTACTAACATTACAGATTATGAGTGCACAAAAGTTCATAATTTCAGGAGTAGGAATGTGGAACCGCTAATTAGCATATGTATACCTAATCATAATTACGAAAACTACATTAAAGAGACTATTGATAGTATTCTAGCACAGACTTATCAGAACTTTGAGATTATTGTAATTGATGATAAGTCAACAGATAAGTCAGTTGAAATAGTTAAAAGTTATAGTGATCCTAGAATAAAACTATATGAAAATGATATAAACCTTTATACATTCAGGACAAATAACAAAGCAATGAGCTTGGCCAAGGGTGAATTAATTACCATACTTCATTCTGATGATAAATATGCGCCAAATTTCCTTGAAGAGATAGTAAAATCATATAATAAGTATCCTCAACATAAAGTATTCATTACAGGAGTATACTTTTATCATTCTGAGGATGATAAGTTAACTCCATGGCATCCTTATAAAAGTGGTGGAGTTAAATCACAAAAAGAGGTTTTAATTAGACTATACCATCAAAATAATATTGGCAATGGAGTTAACGTGGTTATACATCGAGATTGTCTAAAAACAGTAGGAGTATTCTCTTCTGAATATAAGTATATTGCTGATTATGATTATTTATTAAGACTGGCAAACAGGTATGAATTCGTGTATATCCCAGAAATGCTGACTTATTATAGAGTGCATAATGCTAATGCAACGAGTGTCAATATCAAACAAAGCGATAGAGATGAAGAAGCACGGAAAATTATGAGAAATAATTTTCTGGATAATGAAAATATACCTAAAAGTCTGCAAAATAAACTTTCCTATATTGCTACAAGCAATGAGATTCATAAAGCATTTTATATGGGAACCAGGTATAAATCAGGAGATTTAACAAGATTTATCTTAAATAATAAGAGAATACTTGACCCGGAAATTATTGCTGAGCCTTATTGGCATTTGATTTATCTTCATAGTTTTTTAATAAATGAAAAGCTTCCAAAATACTGGTTGCAAATTGCGTCCAGATTAGGCCGTATAATCCTGTATCCAAATAAAATATACGTTAATCAACTTATAGAAAGACTTATAAAACAAGCTTAATCGTTCTTTCTCTTTGTTGAAACCATTGATGAAAAAACTACAAAACTTGCTGCTAGATCTTGACTGGAAACCAATACATGTTCTGGCACTTTTAGGCTTGTTGGTGCAAAGTTCCATATAGAGTTAATTCCTGATTTCACTAGAAAATCAGTTACTTCCTGTGCCATTTCTGAAGGAACAGTAAGTATTGCCATTTGTACATTCATTTCTTTAACCATTTCCGGTAATTTTGAGAGGGAAAAAACTTCTTTATTACCTAGTCTTAAGGCTATTTTATGTGGGTCTGTATCAAATAAAGCCAGAATATCTAATCCGTATTTTTTAAAACCTTCATACTTTGCAAGTGCAATTCCCAGATTACCGGCACCTATAAGAAATGCTTTTTTAGTATTATTAAAGCCTAAAAACTCTTCCAGATGTGCTTTGAATTCTTTTATATCAAATCCTACCTTAGGTTTGCCTACATATCCTGTTGCAGCAATATCTTTTCTGACCTGTGTATCATCTATATCCAACAATTGAGCTATTGTAGCACTTGAAATGTATTTTTCACCTGATTCTAAGGACTGACAAATGATATTATAATAGTTTGGCAGTCTTTTTAAAGTTGGTGCTGGCAGTTTCTTGCTCATTTACAAACCTAATCTCTCTAAAATATTATATATAGAATTTTAACATAAGATATTTAGTGAAAATTTTAAATCTATGATACTACGATCAAATTAGTTTATTTCGTAATCAATTCAATATCTTTTTCTATACCGCTATTCTTCTTTTTATAACGAGTATGAAGAAGCTTATGAGAAATCTTACTGTTTGGGCTTTGTAACAATTTCTTATAAAGATTTTGCACTTCAGGATTTTCATGTGATTTGTGAATCGGCAATTCTTTATCAGCTTTATAAAGCCCTTCAGACCTGCTGCTTTTTATGGTACAATCCTTACAGCTCTGTGACTGACCGCCTCCACCAATACATCCTCCAGGGCATGCCATTACTTCTACAATGTCATAATGAGCCTCACCTTTATTAATTTTATCAACAAGGTTGCTTGCTTCCTGTAGTCCGTTTACGATAGCTATTCTGACTTTTGTACCGTCAATATCAACAGTCAGCTCTTTAAGTTTATCCAGTCCTCTGGCTTCGGTAATATCAAATTTTTCAAGAGCATTACCCGTAACCATCTCATATGCAGTTCTTACTACAGCTTCTGCTACACCGCCTGATGAACCGAATATTACTCCAGCACCTGTCAGGATACCAAAAGGAGTATCTAACTCTTCCGGCTCAATATTGTTCAAGTCAATACCTGCTTCTTTAATCATTCTGATTAATTCCTGAGTAGTTAAAACAATATCTACATCCTGAATACCATTTTCTGCAAATTCATCACGCTGGGCTTCTGCTTTCTTGGCTGTACAGGGCATTATGGATACAACTGTCAGATTTTCCGGTTCAATATTGTACTCTTTGGTGAGGTATTTTTTTGCAATTGATCCAAACATTTGCTGAGGAGATTTGCAGGTGGATAAATTATCAAGTAATTCCGGATGTTTTAACTCTGCAAATCTAACCCATGCCGGGCAACAGCTAGTAAACAGTGGAAGTTTTTCGCCATTTTGCAGTCTGGTTATAAACTCGGCTGTTTCTTCCATAACTGTCATATCAGCAGCAAAGGATGTATCAAATACCTGATTAAATCCTATTTTCTTTAATGCTGCGACTATTAAACCAATAGTATTCACTCCTGGTTTAAGGCCGAATGCTTCACCAAGGGCAACACGAACAGCAGGAGCAATCTGAGCTATAACAAATTTTTTCTCATCAAAAATAGCGTTCCATGTATTATCTATCTCGGATTTAATAGTTAATGCGCCTGTCGGACAAACAGAAACACATTGACCGCAGTATACACAATCAACGTCACATAAGCTCTTGCCATAAGCCGGAGCTACAACTGTATGAGAACCTCTGTTTGAAAAATCAAGCACGTTTTGTCCCTGAACTTCTTTGCACATTCTTACACAATCCCCGCAAAGAATGCATTTATTAGGATCTCTTACTATAGATGGATTTTCATCATCTATAGGGAGTTCAATTTCTCTTTTGCCAAATCTGACATTTTTAATGCCCATTTTTTGGGTAAGATCCTGAAGTTCACAGCTGCTGCTTTTTTCGCAGGTTGTACATTCACTGTTGTGATTAGCAAGAATTAATTCCAGAGAAATCTTCCTGACTCTTCTGGTTCTTTCTGTATTCACTCTTATTTTTAACCCAGGTTCAGGAGGAACAGAACAGCTAGCCTGAACACCTCTGCCTTCAATCTCAACGACGCACATACGGCATCCGCCATAAATACTAAGATCAGGCCTATAGCAAAATGTAGGAACTTCAATGCCGGCATTTCTTATAACTTCGAGTAAATTTCTCTCGTTGGTATAAGTTACCTCACGCCCATCTATATATAATGTATTTTTTATTAATGTTTCTGTCATATTATTTATTACACCTCTAAAAGCCAATTAACCTGTTATTGCCTTAAATGGGCATGCCTTTATGCAAGCTCCGCATTTTATACATTTATCCTGATTGATAACGTAAGGCTCTTTTATCTTGCCTTCAATGGCATCAACTGGGCATTGTCTTGCACATTTTGAGCAGCCTTTGCATAAATCTTTAATTATCTCTATCTTCTTGAATGCTTCACACACTCCTGCCGGACAGCGGCCTTCCAGAATATGTGCCAGATATTCACCTCTGAAATGTTTTAATGTCGATAAAATCGGATTTGGAGCAGTTTTCCCGAGACCGCATAATGAACCGTCTTTTACTGCCAGAGCCAATTCTTCCAATATTTCAAGATCAGCTAAATTTGCCTTACCTGCAACGATTTTTTCGAGAATTTTAAGCATATTCTTGGTGCCTTCTCTGCAAGGAGTGCACTTTCCACAGGATTCATTCTGTGTAAAATTCATAAAGAATCTTGCTATTTCAACTATGCAGGTTTCTTCATTCATTACTACTAATCCGCCAGAACCTATCATTGCTCCTGCTTTGGTTAATGAATCGTAATCAAGAGGCATATCAAGATGTTCTTCGGTCAAACAGCCGCCTGATGGTCCGCCAATTTGAACTGCTTTAAATTTCTTGTTGTTTCTTATTCCGCCACCTATATCAAAAATAATCTCTCTTAATGTGGTGCCCATTGGAACTTCAATTAATCCGGTATTTCTTACTTCGCCTGTTAATGCAAATGTCTTTGTACCCGCATTATTTGCAGTTCCTAAATCTTTAAACCATTGTGCACCATTATTGATAATCAATGGTACATTGGCAAAAGTTTCCACATTATTAATAAGAGTCGGCTTTCCAAATAAACCTTTATTTGCAGGGAATGGAGGCTTTATTCTTGGCATGCCTCTTTCACCTTCAATAGATGCAATAAGAGCTGTTTCTTCACCGCAAACAAATGCTCCTGCACCTTCTTTAATATGAATATTGAAAGAGAAGTTGTTTCCTAAAATATTTTTGCCAAGAAAACCAAATTCCTGAGCCTGCGCAATTGCTCTTTTTAATCTGGTAACAGCCAGAGGATATTCTGCTCTTACATAAATATATCCTTCATCTGCTCCAACTGCATAGGCTGCAATTGTCATGCCTTCAATAATTCTATGTGGATCACCTTCCATGAGACTTCTATCCATAAATGCTCCAGGATCGCCTTCGTCACCATTGCAAATGATGTACTTTTTATCATTCTGAGCAGCGCGAACAAAGAGCCATTTCTTACCTGTAGGAAATCCACCGCCTCCACGGCCTCTTAATCCACTGTCAATTATCTCGTTACATACCTGCTCAGGAGTATAGTTGCTTAAGATTTTTTCTAAAGCCTGATATCCTGAACTTGCAATAGATTCATCAATATCTTCAGGGTTAATATGTCCGCAGTTTGATAATGAGGTTCTTTTCTGTTTTGCATAGAAGTTAATTTCATCATTATTTCTTACGCTTTTACCAGTAGCAGGATCTTTATATAAAAGTCTTTCCACTACTTCATTATTTAATAAATGCTTATTAACAATTTCATCAACATCTTCAGCTTTTACTTTTGCGTAAGTTACGTGTTTATCAGGAATCATAACCAATACACCGTTTTCACAAAAACCATGACAGCCTGTTTTAATCGGTGTGTATTTTTCCTGTTTTAATTCCACATTAATGCCAAGCTCCTGAAATCTTTTGTAAACCTCAATAGAACCATTAGCAACACAACCAGTACCAGCACATATTAGCACTCTGGTACCCATTTGCTGAAGATATTCCTTCGCTCTTTTTCTTTCCGTATTTAAATTTACTATTGTATTTATTACCATCTGCTTTTTCCTATTAAGAATTTTTTTGGAGTTCATCAATAATGATCTTTATAGCGTCAGGAGTCATTTGAGGATATACCTTATCATTAATGACTACAACAGGAGCAAGCCCGCATGCCCCAAGACAGCTTACTGTTTCTATACTAAATTGCAGATCATCAGTTGTTATTTTGTCATTATTTAAGCCAATTTTATCTTTAATTGCGTTTAATACCGGAATACTCTTTCTTACGTGGCATGCCGTACCGTCACAGACTTTAATTTCATATTTGCCTTTTGGATTCAGGCTGAATTGACTGTAGAAAGTTGCAACTCCATAAACACTTGCGGGAGAGATTTTCATTTTTATTGCGATATAAGTTAAAATTTCTTCAGGTAAATAGCGATATTCTTCCTGTACGTACTGCAATATTGCTATTAAATTAGATTTTTTATACTCAGATCGTTTAATAATCTCATTAATTTTTTTAAATTTATTTTGTTTTTCTACAATTTGTAGCGTTCTGTCATGCTCTAATCTTGCCATTTTGCACCTATAAATATCTAGCTTAGCGTTTAAATTTACTCTTTATATAAAGTCCTTTTCCTGAGATAAATCCTGGCCATATTCTCGCCCTCGGCATTAGTAATTACGACGAAAATTACAATAATAAGTTTCTTGATCATTGATCAGGGATAAATTCAGGATTTTATTAACTTAAATTTTTGAAAACTTTTGATACTATCCATGCCTTTAGAAATAATAGTTATTACATTTCAATCATATTTATGTAAAACTTTTATAATTGGTCAAATTTAACAAGATTGGAGGACTATTATGAACGTTCAAAATATCACACCAACTTTACCCAATAATAGCCTGCAAAAACCAAAGACTAGTCAACCTAAATTTTTAACAATTAAAAAAGAAATGCCTACAGCTGCATTTACCGGAAAAGTCAATTTTTCAAAGTTAAAAGCACTTGCTCATAAACTCAAAGAAGCTATATTTAAGGCAATAGAAAACAGTTCTTACTATCAAGCAGCAAAAATCAAATCACATCCGGATCAAGCAGGAAAAATTGTTACTGAGTGGTTAAATAAAAAATAGCCTAATTAATATCAATAATAAAAGACAATGCGTAAAGAACTCATTGTCTTTTATTATTGATGCTTTCACTTAAGCATCATCTATATTAACTAGCCAAAATTATGTTAATTATCACTTACTGACTTATAGATTTAATTACAAATTTTTTTAATCATAATTTAAGCGAGTATTAGGAGGAGTAATGAGTCAGCCTAAAGTTTCAGTCATAATAACTACTTATAACAGAGCAGATTATCTGAGTTATGCCATAGATTCAGTTTTAAATCAGACATTTCAGGATTTCGAATTAATTATAATTGATGATGGCTCGACTGATGAAACATATGATCTGGTAAACAGATATCAGAACGAAAGAATTAGATACCATTATCAGGAAAATAGAGGCCAAAATCCTGCAAGAAATATAGGAATGGAGCTTGCTAATGGTGAATATATTGCTCATTTGGATTCTGATGACATCTGGGTTTCTACTAAACTGGAAAAGCAAGTAAATATTTTGAGAAACAACCAAAATATTGGCCTTGTATATTGTGGAACGCAATTAATTGATGGGCTAAATAATATTATTGGTACACAGCCAATAATTATTCATAATGGCAATGTTTTAGACAAACTTTTAATGACTAATTTCCTCTATAACGGCTCTTGCGCTATTTTTAGAAAAGATTGCCTTGAAAAAGTCGGTTTTTTTGATGAGTCATTTAAGAGAATGACCGACTGGGAATTCTATTTGAAATTCGCTATATACTACAAATTTTTTGGCATTAATGAATACCTGTTACAATACAGGATTCATAATGAAACCATGAGCAAGGATTTTAACAGCTATAAGACTTATGGCATTAAAATTCTTGAAAAAATCTTTAATCATAAAGACATTGATCCCAAATATCTCAAATTAAAAAATAGAGCTATAGCTTTGAGATACAGATATATGGGAAGAAGATATCTTGAAAATAAACTCAAAGAAGAAGCAAGAGAAGGCTTTTTTGAAGCATTAAAAACTGATCCGACATTGTGTTACCAGAGTGACAGTTTTATTTTACTTATGTCTACCTATCTGCCGCTGAATTTTATTGAGCAGCTAAGAAATATTAAACGAACCTTAAAATCAGCAAAATCATCATGAAAATTTGTATATTAAACTTGAGGAGAAGAAATGGTACCTTTAGTAAGTATTTGTTTACCAAATTACAACTATGAAAAGTTTTTAAGAGAGGCAATAGAAAGTGTTTTAGAGCAAACATACACTAACTTTGAATTAATTATTGGAGATAATGCTTCAACTGACAGCTCAATCCAAATAATCAAAAGCTATAATGACCCAAGAATTAAGTTTTTCCAAAATGAAACAAACATCCCTCTTTATCAAAACATAAATAAGTGTAAAGGGTTGGCAAAAGGGGAATTAATTGGGGTTATTCATTCTGATGATAAATATGAACCTAATTTTCTTGAGGCAGTAGTTAGAACTTATTTGGAAAACCCGACACATAAAGTATTTGTAACCGGTGTTAATAATTGGCACCATGAGAGTAATAAAGTCTTTCCATGGCATCCATATAGCACTGGTGGAATTATTCCCAAGTATGAAGCATTACTTAGATTAATTATTCAAAATAATGCGGGAAATGGTGTTAACGTAGTAATACATAGAGATTGTTTCTCTAAAATGGAAATGTTTACAGAAGATTACAAGTATGCTGCTGACTACGATTTATGGATGAGGCTGGCAGAGAAATACGATTTTGTCTATATCCCACAAATCCTTGCAAACTACAGAATTCACGATTCAAACCTATCCCACAAAGTAAACAAAAACCTGGATATGTTCAAGGAAGGCCTTGAAATAGCTGAACGAAACATTATAAAATCTAAAATAATCCCACAAAAAATAAAAGATGAACTGAATTATCTTTCTTTTACTAACGTAGTCAGTCAGGCATTTAATATAGGAATAAAATACCAATCCGGTCAAACTTCAAGGGAAATGCTAAATTACATCAAGCAAACTAACCTTGATGTAAGATATGAGCCAACCTGGTATCTGGCATACATTTTAAGCTACTTTATTCAGGAAAAGTTACCGCCAAAAGTTGTAAATTCTGTATATTTACTAGGAAGATTGGTACTCTATCCTCATAAAATGCATATAAGAAATTGTATAGAAAAATTTATCAAAGAAATAACGCCAGTCATAGAATAAAAATTTATAGAAA
>AMFJ01008072.1_pt1 | contig 17778 bp, 17 predicted proteins | sample 427208 | NCBI WGS metagenome assembly AMFJ01 (sample SAMN02954298, study PRJNA114691) | groundwater metagenome | biome: aquatic; feature: subsurface aquifer; material: sediment; isolation source: subsurface aquifer sediment | place: USA: Rifle, CO | collected 2008-08
TCATGCCGGTTCAATTCCGGCCCCGGGCACCATACTATCAAAAGATCAAATTAAGGAACCCCAAATGAAACAGATTATTAAATTTGATCAAGCACCTCTAAAAAAGAACAGTACGACATGTGAAGTTAATGAATATATGTTTAATCAGCCAGGGCTCGGCGTTGCACGTGCTGTTATTAATGGACGCTATCCTGTCGAACAAGATAAAAAAGTTATAAATAGTGCCTGTGATATCATATACTTTGTGCTTGGAGGAAGTGGTACAATTTATACTAATAACGGCAGTTTTAAAGCAGAAAAAAATGATGCAATATTTTTGGTTCGTGGTGAATGGTATTGGGTAGAAGGGAGTAATTTTGAGGTTTTAGTTATCTCGGCTCCCGAATGGACGGCAGAGCAATATAAGGAGATTTAAAACCCATATATTTTATTACAATTGGTTGTTTTTTAGGGAAGTTGATAATTAAATCACGTATTGATTGGTCCACAGGAATATTAATAATGTTTCGCCCCTTAGCATTTTACATCGGTCTCCGCTATACACGCGCAAAAAAGCGCGAATCTTTTGTTTCCTTTATTTCACTCGCATCAATGCTTGGCATCGCTCTAGGCGTAACCGTTTTAATTACCGTGCTTTCTGTGATGAATGGTTTTGATTATGAAATTCATAGCCGGGTTTTTAGTATGGCGCGTCAGGTAACAGTCAGTAATTTCATGGCTAGCAATAGCGATTGGCGGATGGTTCAAAAAGAAGTTGAAAAAAATCGGGATGTAATTGCCAGCGCGCCGTTTGTGCAGGGGCAAGGGATGTTGACCAAAGACGGAATAGTAAGGGGTGTGATGATCAACGGCATTTTGCCGGAACAAGAAGCCAAGATTTCTGAGATGCAAAAAACGGTTGAGCAGGGTTCGATGTTTGCGCTTAAGTCCGGAGAATTTGGTATTGTGCTTGGTCAAGCGATTGCTGCGAATTTAGGAGTGGGGGTTGGTGATAAAATTGTGCTTATCACGCCGAGTGCGACCATGACCCCGATCGGAGTTGCACCGCGTCTTAAGAGGTTCACTGTTGTTGGGGTTTTTCACGTGGGCGAGGGTTTTGGTTATGATGCGGGAATGGCTTTTATAAATCTTTATGATGCCCAAAAATTGTTTGCTCTTGGGAATAACGTAACTGGACTCCATCTCAAAATCACTGATTTATACCGCGCGCCACTGGTTTCTGAAGAATTGAGGGCGCAATTTAATTACGCATATGACGTTTCTGATTGGACGTATGAATTCGGTCCTTTATTTAAAGCTATCCGCATGGAGAAAACTATGATGTTTATAGTGTTAATGTTTATCATTGCAGTGGCTGCTTTTAATTTAGTTTCAAGTTTGGTTATGTCGGTAAACGACAAACAATCGGATATTGCGATTTTGCGCACGCTAGGGGCCAGTCCACGAATGGTGATGAGCATTTTTATAGTGCAGGGTAGTATTATCGGAGTGTTGGGCACGTTGTTTGGTGTGGTTGGCGGCATTTTATTGGCATTAAATGCGCCAACATTGGTGAGGTTGTTAGAACAAATTTTACATACTAGTTTTATTTCTGCCGGTGTTTATTTTATTGATTATTTGCCTTCGCGGTTGGTGTGGGCAGATGTGTGGCATGTGGGATTGGCTACTTTAATTATGAGTTTATTGGCAACTATTTATCCGGCGTGGCGTGCGGCGAAGACACAGCCTGCGGAGGCGTTGCGATATGAGTAGGGATTTGCTAGATGGTGGTGCTGAGTGTTGCTTGTGGTTATCGCGCAGCTATGCACCTCTCGATGATGTTGTTTTAGGGACGCCATAAATGGACTTCCATGTCGGCTTGCATTCGACATCCTGTCTCATAGCACCCTAAAACAACCCCATCTCGGGTGCCGCTGCGCTGCAGCATTGCGTGATACACATCTACGCTAATTTTATTGGTCGGAAAACAGGTTATGACTTTAACAGATAAAAAACCGATTATTGTGGCAACTAACTTGGCGAAGAAGTTTACCGAGGGTAAGCTTTATGTCGAGGTTTTGCGCGGTATAAATTTAGAAGTTAAAGCTGGTGAAATGATTGCTATTGTGGGTCCATCTGGTTCGGGTAAAAGTACTTTGCTGCATCTTTTGGGTGGGTTAGATTCTCCAACTGCGGGCAAAGTTGAGGTTAATGGTATCAATGTGCACGAGCTTTCGGAAAAAGCCAAAGGTGAGTTACGGAATAAATATTTGGGTTTTATTTATCAGTTTCATCACTTGTTGCCCGAGTTTTCTGCTTTGGAGAATGTTGCGATTCCGCTTTTGATTGGTGGCGCTGCGACTGATGAGGCAAAGCACAAAGCTAGAGAAATTTTGGCTAAAGTCGGTTTAGCAAAGCGTGAACGTCATCGGATTGGCGAATTGTCTGGTGGCGAGCGGCAACGGGTAGCGATCGCTAGAGCCTTAGTTACTAACCCCAAGTGTGTGCTTGCTGATGAGCCGACTGGCAATTTAGATCAAAAAACTGCGCTACAAATTTATGAGATGATTATTGAGCTCAACCGCGAATTTAAAACCGCTTTTGTGATTGTAACGCATGACCTGACAATTGCGCATAAAATGCAGCGGATGTTGGTGTTAGAGGATGGACGGTTTGTGAACAGGCCCTAAGTGCAAATTTTATTAAAGGAAAATGCAAGCAATGAATATAAACAACTCCAAAGATGTTTCCGTCAGTGCCCTCTGGCTACTTTTTTCTATCGCTGCAGTTAGTTTTATTTTTACCTTAAATTTATCTCATATTGGAGAAGAAGGTGTTTATACCATAAGTTCGTTTGAAATGTGGTATAACCAACACTATCTCTATCCTTTGTTGTATGGGGGTGCTTATGGTCGGCCACCCATGTTTAACTGGCTTATTGTATCTTTGGTTAAAGTCGTTGGGTGGTCACATATGTTATTGGCAGCACGCTTGGTAACGGCGGCTGCAACTGTTGGCACTGGTTTGGTATTGGCGTGGTTGGTAAAAAATGTTTTCCATGATGCCCGTTTTGCTGCATTTTCTGCTTTAGCCTATTTAACTACTGATGCTTTGTTGTACCATGGCTGGCTTGCATATGCCGATCCTTTATTTGCCTTTTTTGTTTTTAGCGCAATAGCTTGTTTGTGGGTGGCATGTGAACGGGAATTTTTTGGGTTATTAGTAATTGCAATATTATCTTTAACTGCCGCTTTTTTATCTAAAGCGCTTACCTCATATGCTTTTTATATGGTTGCTTTTATGCTTTTGTTGTTTTTAGGTAAGCGTAAGTTTTTATTACACCCGATAAGCATTGTTTTACATCTAATAGCTTTAGGTGCGCCATTATTGTGGGGGGAGATTACTCATAACGCTAATGGTAGCAGTTTGATTCATGATGTTTGGTATTGGGGTTGGAAGTCTGGTCAGGGTGCTCAAATTATACCTTATCTCATTCAGCTTATTGTTTTTTCGATTGAGGTTTTTGTTAGGATATTGCCGGTGAGTGTTGTTGCTATTTACTATTTTTGGCGAGGGTATGACCAACCTGAAGCAAAACATAAAACTGCAGTAAGATTTTTAGTATTATTTACTGTTATTAGTTTTTTCCCTTATTGGGCTGCGGTGAAGCACTCGGCTCGTTATGTTTTACCTCTTTATCCGTTTATGGCGTTGTGCTGTTCATATATTATTTGGCATGTTGGCGCGCGTGCAATGCGTGTTGCTTTGATTTGGTTTGTTGCAGCTATAATTATTAAATATGTTTCAGTTATATTTTGGTGGCCCTATTATCAAACGTCTTATCGGGGTGATTATGTTAAGGTCGCGCAGGATGTTGTTTTGCGGACACATGATTATCCGTTATATGCCAATGATCCTGGTTCTATGGAACATAGTGTGTTTTATAGTGTTAATGTTTTACGTTATCCAATAGCTCCGGTGAAAAATATTGGTTTGCGACAGTCTGGGGAAAATGATTATTTTATTTTCAATACGGATAATAATTTTAATTCGGGTGAAATTACTCAGGAATATACTTTAGGAACAAGCGGTAAGAAACTTTATTTGCTGTGTTATGGCAAGGCATGTTCTTGAGAAAAGCACAATTGGTGTTGCAAGGTGTTTATCAAAGTTCTGCTTTTGCAAAAAATAAAACACTTCCATGACCTCATTATTTGAAATCGCTAAAAAACTATTATTAGAGCCAACTGGGCTTACAGAGCAGCATTTGCACCAGGTTTTGGTTAAAACACTTGGCCCAGGGGTTGATGATGCTGATATTTATTTACAATATTCTCAGAGTGAATCGTGGGCGCTTGAAGAGGGGTTGGTTAAAAAGGGCAGTTTTTCGATTGATCAGGGTGTTGGTGTGCGGGCAATCAGCGGCGATAAAACTGGTTTTGCGTACGCAGATGACTTATTAATGCCTGCGATGGAAGAGGCTGCTTTTTATGCTCGTCGTATTGCGGATGCTGGTCAGACTGGATATATGCAAGTGTGGCAGCGTGCCCAACCACAGCAACAATTGTATCCACAAATAAATCCACTTGCGACTTTAACCGAAGACGAAAAAGTTGCTTTGTTGAAAGAGGTTGATGTTGAAGCGCGTAAATGTGATCCGCGTGTTGTTCAGGTTAATGTTGAATTGGCTGGGTCTTATAATGTTATGTTAGTAGGAACCATGGATGGTAATTTAGTGGCAGATGTGCGGCCATTAGTGCGCTTAAATGTGTCCGTTTTAGTGGAAGAAAAGGGTCGTAAAGAGCACGGGAGTTATGGTGGTGGTGGACGCACGACGTACGAAATGTTTTTGCAGAATAGTTTAGCTAAGCAGTATGCGCGCGAAGCAGTGCGCATTGCCCTGGTTAATTTGAGCGCTATACCTGCACCAGCGGGTTTAATGCCCGTAGTGCTTGGTAGTGGTTGGCCAGCGGTGATGCTACATGAAGCAGTTGGTCACGGTCTAGAAGCTGATTTTAATCGTAAAGAACAGTCTGTTTATTCTGGTAAAATCGGTGAAAAAGTGGCATCTCCTTTAGTTTCAGTTATTGATCAGGGCAATATTCCAGGTAATCGCCGTGGTTCACTTAATGTTGATGACGAGGGTACACTTACGCAGCGTACTGTATTAATTGAAAACGGGATATTGCGTAATTACATGTATGATAAATTAAATGCTAGGCTGATGCATACCAAATCAACTGGCAATGGTAGGCGCTCTTCGTATGCGCAAATTCCTATTCCGCGCATGACTAATACTTTTATGCTTGCAGGGAATCACGATCCACAAGAAATTATCGCTTCGGTTGATCGCGGAGTTTACGCCGTAAATTTTAGTGGTGGTCAGGTTGATATCACTTCAGGCGAGTTTGTGTTTTCTACTAGTGAGGCCTATTTAATAGAAAAAGGAAATATTACTGCGCCGCTCAAAGGAGTAACTTTAATCGGTAATGGGCCAGCGGTATTAAATAAGATTGTTATGGTTGGTAATGATCTTAAATTTGATAATGGAGTTGGTGCATGCGGTAAAAATGGACAAAGTGTAGCTGTGGGAGTTGGTCAGCCAACCTTGAAAATATCTGAGTTAACTGTTGGTGGAACGGCCACATAGCATGCCGTGTCAAGTTCTTCTTTGTAACAACCTGATTATATGGTTATTATTCTTTGCGTTTGTTTTGGGTAATTTAAAGCCTTATTTTTAAACAACAAACCTTAATAATAATTATTAAATTAGTGCTCATAAAGCCTTGACCATATTGGTTTCCATTGGTATAAATTACTGGCTTTCTCGGGGGTGTCATAAGGCTTGTTGCATGTTGAGGGCAAAAGTTGATGTAGAAGCCTTAAGTGACCATGTTTAAATAATGGATAATTTCAGAGGAAATATGAACAAAACAGATTTGATTGAAGTTATAGCTAAAACTGTGGATGTCTCTAAAGCGGCAGCGGGGCGAGCACTAGATGCAGTACTTGGCGCAATTACTGATTCACTTGTCAAAGGTAAGCCAGTTGCTTTAGTTGGTTTTGGTACTTTTGCTGTTAGCAAACGTAAACAACGTACTGGTCGTAACCCACAAACTGGAGAAACTATTACTATTCCAGCGGCTAAAGTTCCTCGTTTCAAAGCAGGGAAAACTCTTAAAACTAAAGTTAACAAATAAGGTTTAAACATAAACTCAGAGCGGTTCCTTTTGCTATTATCTATGAGTGGTAAAAGGAGCCGCTCTGGGTATAGGGTGCTTAGCTCAGCTGGTAGAGCATCGCCTTTACATGGCGAGGGTCGGGGGTTCGAGCCCCTCAGCACCCACCAGTGTTGTGTGTTGTGGTTGATTTTTTTTTGGAGCGGTAGTTCAGTTGGTTAGAACGCCTGCCTGTCACGTAGGAGGTCGCGGGTTCGAGCCCCGTCCGCTCCGCCAAATTAGTTTTAACTCTAAACAAAAAAATCTATTTTTCTTGAGTCCTCAAGGTTAAAAATCAGGAGTCGGTATATGTTGCAGATCATGCACGATAAAATGCAGGGGTGGGTTGCCGGGATAATCGCAGGAATTATAGCTTTGACATTTGCATTGTGGGGGGTTCAGAATTATCTGCATTCTGATAGCGAAGCCCAAGTAATTGCAAAAGTTAATGGTAAGAAAATTACACGCCTGCAAGAGAATATTGCGTATGAACAACTAAAACGTAGTGAAACCATTAGGTTGGAACAAACATTTTCTTTTGATCAAAAAGCCCAGGTACAGATAAAGAAAACCATTCGTCAGCAATTGATTAAGAAAGAAGTCATTTCTCAAGCGATAGCTAATATGGGTCTTGATGTTGGCCAAAAGCAGTTATGGGCAATTGTTAGCGGGTTGCCAATTTTCCAAACTAGTGGACGTTTCTCTCCTGATTATTTTCAGCAAATTACTGAGAGATTGTTTTATTCTGCCCCAGTATTTCTTGAGGGTTTAAAAAGCTCAATATTACAAGCGCAGCTTGAAGGTGGTGTTGTTGGTAGCGCCTTTGACTTGCCAAATGAAATCGAAGCTGTAAAAAAAATATTGAGGCAACGACGTGATTTTTGGTATCTTATCGTGTCGCCTGAGCGTTTTTCTAATACAGTACAGGTCGCCGATATCGATGTTCGAAAATATTACGAACAACATCAAAGTGAATTCACTGTTCCGGAAAAAATCAGCATTCAATATGTAGAGCTTTCTTCCGGCGATTTGCATAGCAAAGTCGAGGCTTCGGAAGAACAGTTGAAGCAATATTATCAGAGTCATATCAGCTCGTTTTCTACCCCAAAGAAATGGCAGGTAACAAGGGTGTTGTTGCCATTGCCGCAAATGGCAGATACAAAAGCATTGGTTAATGCCCAGAAAAAGTTGTCACAGATCAAAGCCGAAGATGATTTAACTAAGATTGCTGGGGCGCAGATAGCTAAAGTTTGGCTAACTAGAAATGAAGCTGGAGCAGAAGTTGCTACGCAGTTTGATAAGTTAAATGTTGGGCAAATATCAAAGCCGTTTCGCACTAAAGATGGAGTGAGTTTAGTTAAAGTTTTGGCGATTCAGTCTGAAATTGCTGCTCCATATAGTGCCGTTGTTTCTAAGGTTAAACAAGCGTACAAGCACCAACAATTAACCCAAGTTTTTTCCGAGGCTCACGATAAATTAGTAGATTTGACGTATACAAACTCGGATAGCTTGGAACCAGCAGCACAAGAGCTTGGGTTGAAGATTCAAACAACAGGTTTAGTAACTAGTGCTGGTGGTTCTAGTGGAATATTAGCGAATAATAAAATCATTAAAACGGCTTTTAGTGAAGCCGTTTTAAAACAAGGATACAACAGCAGCCCTATCGAGATTGGTTCTGGTAAGTTGGTGGTTTTGCGTATTAAAGATCATATACCAGAAGCGCTGTTGCCATTAGATCAAGTTCGAGCAACTATTGTTGGAAAACTAAAAACTAAAGAGATGCAAAAAATGGCTTATGATTTTAGTCAGGAACTATTGGGTGAATTGCGTAAAGGCAAAACCGGATCAGAAGAGCTTGCGAAGAAGTATGGTTTTGCTTGGAATAGCATAATTAATGCCAGTTATGGTCAGCATAATAACGCTCAGTTGGTTGAAGCGGCATTTGATTTAACTCAACCAGGCTCTAATGAGGTTTCTGCTACTGTGGTTGATTTGCGCGGTGGTTATGCGGTATTACAGTTAACCAAAGTGTATGAAAGCCAATCAACTAAAGAAGCCACAGAAAAAATAGATATTGTAAAATATTTACCAGAGAGACTGGGCAAATTTGATTATCAGCTATTAATTGATGGTTTAATGGGTAAGGCAAAAATTAAGAGATATGAAGAAGCGGAAGACAAATAAAGCAAATATTTATGAGTAAAGCATACACAAAATCTGGTGATGACGGTTTTACCAATCTTGGTAGTGGTAAGAGAGTTAAAAAGTATTCTGATGTAATTGAATTATATGGCTGTATTGAAGAGTTGAATGTGTTTTTAGGTTATGCTGCAGAGTTTTTATGTCATCGAGAGGAGTTCCACGATTTATTTAGACAGATTGATCGTATACAACGTGAACTGTTTGAATTGGGTGAACATTTATTATCTAGTAGTAAGTTTGCTATTAATCCACATAAGATCAGCAAGCTTGAAATTGAAATGGATGCTATGAGCGAACGGTTGCCAGTTTTGCATTCTTCTCTTTTACCAGGAGGGGGTGAGGATGCATTACGTATTCATTTGGCGCGTACTGTTTGTAGACGCACAGAAAGGGCTGCTTTTAAATTTGCTGAAAATACCAAAAATGCGGAAATTATTGGGATATACTTTAATCGTTTGAGTAATTGGCTTTATGCCGCAGCGCGAACTGCCGCATTAATTGCGAATGTGGAAGAAAATGTTTTTTAAAGCATCATAATAAATTTACTTTTTTGCTGAGAAAAAAGGTGTTAGCTGTTAGAAGTTCAAAGTGTCTATCCCAGGAAATCCAACTATATTTAACCCAGCATCCACATGCATAACTTCACCGGTAATTCCTGAGGCCATGTCAGAACACAGAAATACTGCAGCATTGCCGATTTCTTCTAGGCTCACATTACGATGAAGTGGAGAGACTTTTTCTCCGTAGGTAAGCATCTTGCGAAAACTTTTCACTGCTGATGCGGCCAGTGTGCGAACAGCACCAGCCGAAATGGCGTTAACTCTTATGCCATCTGAGCCAAGACTATTTGCAAGATAGCGTACATTAGCCTCAAGACTTGCCTTTGCAAGGCCCATGACATTGTAATTAACTAAGGCTTTTTCGGCTCCAAGATGACTGAGTGTTAGCAGTGCGCTTTTTCGTCCTTGCATCATAGGGTGTGCTGCTTTAGCCAATGCAGAAAAGCTATAGCTGCTAATGTCGTGGGCAATTTTAAAGCCATCACGTGTTAAGCAGTTGATGTAATTTCCTTCTAGTTGATCGCTTGGAGCAAAAGCTGCTGAGTGAACTAAAATGTCGAATTTATCCCAGTGATTCTTAAGATTGTCGAAAAGAGCATTTATTTGGTCGTCGTATGCCAAATCACAAGGAAAGATAATGTTTGATCCTATCTCGGTAGCAATTTTTTCTACACGCTCTCTAATTTTTTCATTTTGATAGGTGAATGCAATATCTGCGCCTTCGTTTCGCATGCATTTGGCAATGCCATAAGCGATCGAATGATGATTAATTGCGCCTACTATTAGCGCTCGTTTGTTTTGTAAAATATTCATGTTATTTCCTCGTGAGTAACGAACTTTATTATAAGGTAAAATTTTTTAAACACTACCAAAACGCGCTTAAAAAAGCTAGATTAAGATTTTAAATCTTGTTTTGTATGACTGGTTTTTTTCTGTATGATATTGATTAATAATAACATTGTTTTTTATATATGGGATCTTGCTATTGAAAGTGGTTCGGATAAACTATCACGGCTCGATGTTTAATTGTGTTTAACCAATATTTAATAATTTAATAATTTATTTTTGGAGATTTTTAAATGCGCAACAAAGCACTTATTTTTTTAGCGTTAATGGTATTTGGTTTGGTAGGTTGTAACAAAGAAGCAGCTGATGTTAAAGAAGCTGGTACTGAGCAACAGAAAGAGGTCGTTGTCAGTGATATGAATGCTGTATCGGAGGATTCTAGTTCATCGATTACATCAGGTGCGCCAGAATCAGATGTACCAGAAGAAGAGCAGAGTAATTAGTTTTTTTAGTTAGCGCACAATCGATGTGTTGTAGATAATCACCGTAGTTGTTTTAGTAGATGGAATGTGTCGTTTTTGCAAGTGGAAATCGCGGTGTGAGTAATTGCGTGTTTCTCGGCGCAGAAGCGCTTTGGTAGCTATAATAGGCACCGCTAATTTGTGTATTATGTGCTGTAAGTTAAGTGCAGTTCATAATTATCATGAAGTAAGTAGGCGGTACAATTATTTTATAATTGGAGGTATTTAATGAACAATAAATTATTGATGTTTTTTGCAGTAGCCGCATTTTTGTTAGTTGGTTGCAATAAGGAAAAAGAGGAAAATATAAGTATTCCTACAACTGAGCAGCAACAAGCAGTGCCTACTATGACTATTAGCGATAGCGTACCAACTAACAATGCTCCAGTTGTCGTAGATCAAGGTGTGGTGGCCGAACAACAACAGGCTCCGGTTGTGTCTCAAGTTGCTCCTGAGGCCGTAGTTACGCCGCCTTCTGTAGATCAGAATCAACCAACCCAGGTTATTCCTGCCGCGCCCGCTGACCAATCTAGTATGACTATTACGCAGGCAACCCAAGCTCCTGTTACCGCTGCCGCATCTGAAGTTCAGCCAGCTATGCCAGCAAGTGATGACATGACAGTTTCTACGGAGAATGTCCCTGCTGTACAGACCGACGTTGCTCCAGTTTCACCAATGTCTCCAAGTGTTGCAATGCCAACTCATACCCAGAATGATCTTTCGGCGCCAATGATGCAACAAAATTTACCGACTCCTGTTACCCAGGAAAGTGTAAATTCAAGTGGTGCTCAGGTAAGTACTGTTGATAGTAATATGCTCACAGCAACAGATACTACTTTAAGTGATGAAGATTGAGTTTTAATAAGTTTTCAATAAATACAAAGACGCACAAGGGTTTTTATTTTTGATCCTTGTGCTTTTTTTTGATGGCCTATGTTTTTAATTACAAAGAAAAAAAATAGAGTATTAATGGTGGTAATAGCCAATTTATTTTTGTTTGGTTGTGCCGTTGATCCCATGACTAAGCTGGGTTTGTCTGAGTCAGAGTGGCTGGGATATGGTTCAGATGAGCAGCAGAAACTACTTGCAAATTATAAAAAAATTGCTGAAAAGCGTGCTGGTACGGTTAGAGATAAAAAAAACCATGATGCTAGAGGTTTTTTGGAAATAGATGTTCTCGATGGTAAAGTTATGATGCCTCCATTTGTTGATTGGAGCGATTACAAACCAGTGAATTTTACTATTTTTAGAGGGCAGTGTCGTGATATTGTTTTACAGGGCTTAATCGATGAAAAATCCCAAACAGAGCTAGGGGTTTGTTTTTACGGAGATACCCTGTATCTGGATCCAAGCCATCATGATCTTGAAAAACACAGTGGTTCCATTAGCATTCATTCATCTCCATTGTGGCTATCAGGGTTTTCCTATAAAGGGATTAGTAGCACTGGTTATGTAAGATTAAATAATGTTACGATAAAAATATTGCAGAAAGAAAACGCAAAGTGATTCAATATTTTTATCGTGACTCATTCTCTTCTTTTGTTGCTAAATAACAATCCAATACTTTTCTCGCAACTTGTGGAGCAATGCTGCTGTTTTCTGTTATTACCGCGATTGCAATTTTTGGGCTCTCTATTGGAGCAAAGGCAATGAATAATCTGTGGTTGCGTAAGTGTTTCGGAGTGTTTTCTTCGCTTTCTGCGGTTGGGTTTTCATTAACAATTTTGTGATGAAATAATTGAGCCCCCCCAGTTTTGCCCGCAACAGAGTAAGCGGGATTTGGTCCAAAGCTTTTGTGTGCTGTGCCTATTTGGTTGGCTATGACTTCGCGCATAGCATCAATTATAATGTTCCAATTTCCTGGGTTTTTTAGTACCAGTGGGGGTAGGATAATGGGTTCTTGTTTTATTATCGTGCTATCTGGTTTTTTAGTGGCGCGTAATAAGTGTGGTTGAAAACGCTTGCCATGCATTGCAATTGCTGCAGTGCCATTGGCTAGTTGCAGTGGAGTGGCTAACATAAAACCTTGACCAATACTCGAAATAATTGTATCTCCGATGTACCAAGGTTTGCCTTTGTGGCTCATCTTCCATTTAGGCGACGCAATAATTCCTGAATTTTCTTCAGCAATATCAATTTTAGTTTTATTGCCAAAGCCAAAACGCGCCAAAATATCGTTTATTTTTTCTATTCCCAGTTTTAGAGACAGAGTGTAAAAAAAAGTGTCACAAGAGACAATAATTGCTTTTGTTACATTAACAATACCATGGCCTCCATATGCCCAATCGCGATAAACATGTGTGCTATTCATTAACTTAAACCACCCTGGGTCGGAGATTTTAAAGTTTGGAGTAATGGTGCCAGTATCTAGTCCTTGCAGGGCGACGAAAGGTTTAATAGTTGAAGCTAATGGATATGAGCCAAGGGTGGCGCGATTATACATAGGCTTATCACTTGAGGATTGCAGGTCGTTGAAAGTGGCGCTGTCAATCCCACTAGCAAATAAATTTGGATCGTAACTGGGATGGCTAACTAGCGCGAGTATTTCTCCGTTGTTGGGGTCAATGGCAACAACCGCACCGCGTTCTTTACCCAGAGCATCTTTGGCAACTTGTTGTAATTTGCTATCAATAGTTATATATAGAGTGTCGCCTGGAATTGGTTGAATAGTTTTTGTTATACGGATAATGTGGCCAGTGGCGGTAACTTCCGCGACATTGTAACCCGTTTGGCCGTGAAGTGTTTTTTCGTAGTGTTTTTCAATACCGATTTTACCAATAAAATTACTGGCGCTGTAATTGTTGGCATCAATATTTTTTAAATCTTGGGTGTTAATTCTGCCAACATAACCAACAGCGCTTGCAGTGATATTACCGAGAGGGTAATGGCGAATCATTTGGGTTTCAACGGCCGCTCCAGGGAGGCGATGTTGGTTTAAATAAAGGGTGGCCACCTCTTCTTGAGTGAGTTTAAATTTTAGTGGTACATGCTCGAAGCGGCGTTTTTGCTTTAAGGCTTTGCGAAATTGTTGAATGTTGTATGGTGTTATATCGATAATGGTTTGTAGTTCGGTAATGGTGGTATCAATATTTTGGATTTGTTCTGGGATGATGTTAAGGCTGAATAATGGCAAATTTTCCGCAAGCAATATCCCGTTGCGATCGTAAATTAAACCGCGATTTGGTTCGATTGGTAAGAACTCTAATTGATTGTTTTCTGACAAGTTAGTGTAAAACCGGTGTTGCAGAATTTGTAAATTAAATAAGCGAACAATTAATATAATAATTAAAGCGGCTATCAAAATCATCGCCTTAATTACCCGGATTTTAAATTGGCTTTTTTCTTGCTTGTAATTTTTTAGACGTTGCCGGTAAAGCACCATATTAATTCCTATGGTACGGGTGTTTGTTAATTATGGACCATGCGCGGTAAATTTGTTCAGCAACAAAAATTTTAACCAGTTGATGGGGTAGGGTAAGTTTAGATAAAGACCAGATTGTATGCGCACCTCGTAAACAATTTGTTGATAAGCCGTCTGGTCCTCCTATCAAGAGACTAATATCTTGTTGTTCGTTGTGCCATGTGGTTAATTTTTTTGTTAGTTCTAAGGTTGTCCATTCTTTTCCATGTTCATCAAGCGTTATAATTAAGTTATTTTTTGGTACAGCGCTTAGTAGTTCATGGCTTTCTGTTTTAATTATTTGTTCTAGATTGCTAGATTTTGTACGTTTTATTGTTGGTAGCTCGATTAAGTTTAATTGAAAGTTTTTAGGTATGCGCTTGGCATATTCGGAGAAGCCCTCGCTTATCCAGTCGGGCATCGATTTTCCAATGGTGATTATATTGATTTTAATTGTTATTGTTCCGTTTAGAGATTTTTGGTGTCGCTAAGCTTGTGCGTTTCTTTACTTTGTTTAGTCCCCAAAGATTTTCCAGGCTGTAGAATTCGCGGATTGGTCCGAGCATGACATGCACGATTACATTGCCAAAATCCGCAAGCATCCATTCGCGCGTATTTTCACCCTCAATACCAATGGGTTTGATGTGTGCCAGAGCAAGCTGTTCGCGAGTTTTTTCAATTAATGTTTTGACATGCGTGGTGGAGTTTGCAGTACAGATAATCATGTAATCTGCCATGTCAGTAAGTTTTTTTATGTCAAGGGCAAGAACATTAATTGCCTTGTGGTCTTTTAGAGTTTTAACGATTATGTTTTTTAAACCGGCTGCAGTAAGTGTTTTCATAGTAAAAGTGATAGTCCTAAATATATAAATGGTTTTTGCAAATATATTGCCATACATCCGGTGCTACTAAATGGCTGGCGTCTTTCTGTTGTTTAATTAAGGCGCGAATTTCTGTTGCCGTAATTGGTAATGGGTTAATGTTTGCCAAATATATTAACCCGCTTATTTTCTTTTGCAACTCCTGAGTGTCGGTAGTTTGATGTTTGCGTAATAGTTCGAGCGCATGAGTGTTGGTAATCTGTCCCACCTCTGGTCGTTTAGCAATTAACAGATGTGTAAAATCTAAAATTTTTTGCCATTCATGCCATTCATCAAATCGATTAAAAACATCAGTTGCCATAATCAGGGCTAAGGGTGTGTTTTTGTTTTCTTGCCGTAAGGATTTTAATGTTTCGATAGCGTACGAAATGCCAGCGCGTTTTATCTCTCGATTATCAGTAAAAAAATGAGCCATACCTTCAATTGCAAGCATTGCCATATTAAGTCGATCTTCTGTGCTAGCAATAGGCTGATTGCGCAGGGGCGATTGCGAACAGGGGATTAATATTATTTTTTGTAGATTGCAGAGCTGAAGCATCTTGTTGGCAAGGTGAATGTGTCCAAAATGAATTGGGTCAAATGTGCCACCGAATATGCCAATTGGCTGAATTTGCATAAAAATTAGTCTACTGTTGTTTTGTTATAATTGGAATAGAATTTTTATTGGTGGTTGTTTGAGCAAACTGAATATAAACCTTGTATAGTTCATGCCATAATAGACGTTGGTTATCAGCTCCTTTAATAATACAGTCAATATGCGCAGCATGTTTGAGTAGATTTTGTAGGCTGGTTAGGTTATGGCGCAATAGGGCTTGTTTTGTTAAGGCTTTGCGCGTACTCCAAACATTGTTTTGTGTCATGACTTGGTCAAGGCTTGAGCCTTTTTTAATCGCAAAACTCATGTTAACCAATGAGCGCAATTCGCGTGCAATTGCCCATAAAATAATGGTTGGTTCTGTGCCTTCCGCTTTTAAATTATCCAACATACGAATTAACAGCCCTGTTTTTCCAGCAAGGGCAGTATCGAGTAAATTGAACACATTAAAGCGAGCATTGTCTGTAATTACAGTAATAATTTGGTTGGCGGTTAAATTGCCACTACCATAGAGTAAGCGTAATTTTTCAATTTCTTGTGCTGCTGCTAGCAAATTCCCTGCGGCGTGATCGGCCAATAATTTAATTCCATGTCCATCGGTTTTTAACCCTGTTTGTTGTAATCGTTTGTTGATCCAAAGTGGTAGTTGAGAAAAATCGATTGGCCAGATTGGTATGACTACTCCATAAGTATCAATCGCTTTAAACCAGGCGGTTTTTTGTTGAGAGGCGTCTAGTTTATCAGCAATAATTAATACTATTTTGTCGGACGTCGGTTTTTTGGCATAATTTTGTAAAATTTTGCTGCCCGTATCAGTGAGTTTGCTTTTGAGGTGTAATTCGATTAAGGATCGTTCGCTAAAAAGAGATAGATTGCTGGTGCTGGTTATGAAGCTTTCCCAGCTAAATCCAGGTTCAATATAAAAAGTTTCGCGCTCGCTATATCCAGTTGTAATCGCATGTTGGCGTACAGTGTCGCAGGCTTCCTGGACTAATAAAAATTCATCGCCACTGATTAAATATATGGGGGCTGTTTTTTCGGTAAGGTGTTGAGATAGTTGTTGGATCTGAATTTTCATGATTGCGACAGCGCCTGAAAGGTTTTTGGGGCGCATAAAATATTTAATACTTTGGTGGAAAGTTCTTGGCACATTTCTCGTTTTGCGGTTTCGGTTTGCGGTGATATTTCTAATATCTCATTGGGCTGTAGGATAATAGAGCGTGAAACGCTAACCGTTTGTGGGGCTAATAGTGGTTTGCCCGAAGCGCAATTAATGCTGATTGTTGCGGAGTAGGTTAGGGTGTAAGTGCGAGCCTCCGCGCTTGAAATAGAGCTGGTGGTGCTGGGGGTGTTATAATTGGATGTGACATGCAAAATTGGCGCAATGTTGTTAGTGTTCGTTAGTAAGGCGACGTTGGAGGATTTTAAAACTTTTTTTAAGGTGACTTCAAACTGGCCGTAAGGGTTGTCAGCTTGATAATAAATTTTATGCAATTGTGGTGGCATTGATTTTGCAGTGCGTAGTGTAAAACCGCAGCTGGTTAGTAAAAATGCACTGGTTAGTATTAAGCAAATTCTGGTGAAAGTTTGTAGCATATGTTTCCTATTCTATTCTGTTTGTGGTGGCTTAATTAAACAACAATATTTACTAGTTTTTTTGGCACCAAAATCACTTTTTTAATTGTTGCTGTTCCAATTGTTTTCGCAACGTTTTCATTGGTGATTGCAATTTCCCTGATCTCTTTTTCATCAGTGTTTATTGGCAGTGTTATTTTGCCGCGAACTTTACCGTTTACTTGTACGATTAGATCAATAGAGTCCTGTTCTAGTGCCTTAGCGTCAACTTGAGGCCATGTAGTATCTAAAGCGTCCCCTTTGAATTTTAATTCGTGCCACAAATAATGTGTGATATGCGGGGTTATGGGGTTTAATAGCTTTAGCAGAATATTGAAACCCTCATAAACTATCGTTTCATTTGCATCTTTTGGGATGTCTTGCAGTAAATTTAAAAGCTTCATGGCTGCCGAAACAACAGTGTTGAGCTGCAGGCGTTCCATGTCAAAATTTGCCTGCTGCAATATGGTGTAAATATCTTTGCGTAGTCTTTGTTGTTCGTCGGTGAATGCTTCTGGTTTTTTAGAGGTGTTATTGTGAGAGATTATTATTTCTTCATTAATTACGGCGAAGGCAAAGAGTTTTTTTAAAAAACGATGAGATCCTTCAACTCCGCTATCTGACCATTCAAGCGATTGTTCTGGTGGCGAAGCAAAAATCATAAAAAGGCGTACGGTATCAGCGCCGTATTTAGTAATTAGTTCAGTTGGGGAAACTATATTGCCTTTGGATTTAGACATTTTAGTTCCATCTTTTAATACCATTCCTTGAGTTAATAGTCGGGTGAATGGTTCGTCACCTTTTACTAATCCTTCATCGCGCATAACTTTATAAATAAAGCGCGCATACAAAAGATGCATGACTGCGTGTTCAATGCCGCCGATGTATTGATCTACCGGCATCCAATAATCGACGCGTTCATCAAACATCGCATTTTTTTGATCAGGGCAGCAGTAACGTGCGTAATACCACGAAGATTCCATAAACGTATCGAAGGTGTCGGTTTCGCGCGTAGCAAAGCC
>AMFJ01000033.1_pt1 | contig 17772 bp, 16 predicted proteins | sample 427208 | NCBI WGS metagenome assembly AMFJ01 (sample SAMN02954298, study PRJNA114691) | groundwater metagenome | biome: aquatic; feature: subsurface aquifer; material: sediment; isolation source: subsurface aquifer sediment | place: USA: Rifle, CO | collected 2008-08
TGCATAGGTGGCATCTTTTCATTTCGGGACTTTAATCGAAACCTTATCTCAGAGCTCTCATTTTATGTATGTTACTGCAGCAAGCAGAACATTATAGGTCTTTCAGTCTGCTATGACATGATATTTATCTCCAGTCTTTGATAGAAGTCATACTTTCGTTTCTGATTCTATCTCTTCGATGATCTTATATAGGATTTTTCAATCTGGCTTGATTATAGCCTTCAGTTTGCTTCATTGGACCAGGCGGGATTTTGATGCATAGTTCTGAGGAACCGGGTAGATGTTCCCGTCAGCTCAAAGCATGGATTCTCAAGTGAATACTCATTCTACTATTTTATCTTCTCAACTATCGTATGCATGAAGGTCAGTAGTCTCTAGCTCCAAATCTTTTTTCAGATCTTTGCTGTCTATCAAGGTTGCAAGAATCTTCTTTGCGGATTGGATAGATTTCTCAGCAGAAAGGATAAAATCCTTTATTGCAATTATCTTTTTATTATCCATTTTGTTTGTATTTAAAAATATTAACTGAGCCATTATATTCAAAACATAGGGAAACTACAAGAAAAGATGTATTGACATTTTTACTATTTTATTCAGAAGATTGAAAAATATGCATTTAGCAGGGGTTGATAATACAGGAGGGCTATAAATAGGCCTGCGCCCAAAAAAGGTCCAAAAGCGATTGCAATATTGCGTTGCTTCCTAGTCGCTAGGATTCCAACTCAAATTATGCTTCATATCAGATATGCTATTGCCAGTCACATGGCTGCAATTTTGAAACCTGCCGTAAATCACATGAATATGGCTATCCATAAGTCTCAATGTCACATAAAAGTGTAGACATCTTCGCTTTCATCATCATTTTCTTCATCTTTGAATTTGATGAAAGGAGAAAATATAATCATAAATGGGGTCGTGAAATACTCAAGAAGCAATTGTCATGCGATCTTGTACTTCTTCTTCTCAAAAGAATAATAAAGTCCAGGGAGCAGAATCTGGATATAGAAGAAAGTATATACAAGCAAAGCTCAGAGAAGTGCATTTATGATTGGAATAGAGAGGATATTATTTTGAAAAGGCAAAAAATGAGAAAAAAGGCTCTCAACGCCAGGAAAAAAATATGCGGAAACGAGCAAAATGAAGAAAAGGAAAACAGAAGGCCCTAATAATTCTGTCGGAATCAATTGATACAGAATGTCATAAAAGCTTATGACCACTATAACGAACGATATGAACATGAACATGAGAAGTCTTAATATTTCAAGTCAATTTCCGCTCAAGACTAGAGAATAATCTACGAGAGCATATCAGCTGAAAAAAAAGAAAACAGCCATCGTGAGCTCAAGAAGAGGATAGATGAAAGAGATTCCTTTTTTGCAATATCTGCATTTTCAACCGAGGAAAAGATAAGAGAAAAGCGGGAAAAGATCGAGCGCATTTAAAGTATGACCGCAACTTGTACAATGGCTCCTTCAGGTGTAGATGCCTGATTCCTTAGAGTAGAATCTGCTTATGAGCACGGATCAGAAACTTCAGAAAATAAGTCACAGGATTATGAGGTATATGAAATATAGAGCAGTCATATTAATTCATGTAATTATGTAAAGTCGCGTATATGAAATCTTCGATTTCCCTGTAATCGGAAGGTGAGATTCATTGTATCTTTATTATAGAGCCCAAAGGATACGAATCAATCACAGAGAATAATTTCTTAATATTGGTTCAGGCTTCTTCGCCAGGGGTCTGTGCAATTCAGAGCTTCTTAACGAATCTCAAGAGGAACAGATGGTACATTTGATCATTCGAGCTTGGCTGCTCAAGATAAGGAATCGCTTCTGAATAGTCATTAAATATCGATTCAAAAAGCATTGAAGCTGGCAATATTTTTTCAAAGTATGCACAGATCCTAAGTATATTGTTGATTTCCTTGAATCAGAGCAAACTGGAATTGATTACAATTTTCGCCTTATAAGAATCTATGTTATTGATTCCATTTTCTGATTTTGAGGAGAAATTGTATATATTACCTATATCGACAGGAGATCTATTCTTGCTTTCTTTCATCCAGACCGAAATCTTTCAATAATCCTGAGAGAAAAGAGAAATTATATTTTTTGAATCTTTGACTTGGATTTTTTTTAGCACCACAGCATTGAAACTGAACATTATCTGACGATTACCTTGTTATCTGAAACCTCAAAATGGATTATATACACTCAAGACTGAGTTGCTACATATATAGTGCCATCTTTAGGGATATAGATAGTCTGGATTGCTCAGTCTGACGGTTCTAGCTGTCAGATATATCGTAGTGCCTTAACATCCTTATAATTCTTGTTGTCTGCCTCAAATATCCAAATTTTATTATCAAGAAGAGTATATACATAATTCAGATTCTGTCCCACATATAATTTTGGAGAAGCAGAGGATTTATTTGAGTAATCTATGCTCTTGACATTATTGATAACGATTGACCTCTTGATATAATCTGGAGTCGTAAAGAATTTATCTATAGCAAGATCTCTCTTGAGGATATAGAATCATCCGTCAATTGCGAAATCCGAAATTACCAGATTTTTTGCATCTTTTTCATCGATAAGTGCAGACTTAGTGGAGAATCCATTCACTCCTGGCTTATGCCTGAAGATCTGATTCTGCTTATCGCTAAGAAGATACAGATTACCATTAAAAGTCTTTATACCGATAGTATTTTCCCAAGTCTTCTGTCATTCTACATTTACATATTTGAACTCTTGCTTGTAGAACTCGAGTATTCTGAATGATTTTGTGAGAAGGTATACATTTCATTCTGGAGTCACATCGGCATCAACCACCTCTTCCCCATCAGGATATGCATAAGTCTTCACGGGTTCTCACTTGATATAAGGCCCGATTATAGAATTTTTCCCTATGAAATAATATTTCTTATTTACTTCAAATATTCAATTTATATTGAAATCTTTCTGCTTGAATTCGATTTCGGCCTTGTCTTGGCTTAATGTGAAAGTCTCTATTCCGTTGCTTTGCTTCTTCAGGATAGAAATATAATCCAGAAGCTTATTAACATCATTTAAGAATACTCATTTTCATCTTACTTCAAATATCATATTCTCAGCTTTCTTGATGTTCGCATCGAAAACCTCTTTGTTTCAGAGATCCTTATTTGTCCTTTCTAATAGCATTTTCGCTTCTATGAGCTTATTCTTGTATTGTTCTGGAATTGATTTCTGCATCTCATGGTACATTATCGAATTTATGATGACATACAAGAAGAATACTGCACAAAGAACTCCTGCAGAAAGAAGGCTGACATAGACATATTTATTGTTTATATCGATTTTCTTTTTAAACTTAGTAAGGAGCGTATCGACTTTTTCATTTTCGATGAGTTTGTCCTTGAGTGATAGGAATTTGCTTTTTATGAGATCGAAAGCAATATTTTTTCAATCATCTGTAAGCTCTGAATGATTGGAAATCGAAATTATATTGTACTGTTCTATTACAGCTTCTTGCGATAGTATCTGCTCAACGATTTCCAGTTTGTCGATCTTATCTGTCCTTGTGATTTCAAAAATATCATCCTTAGTGACGTAATCAAGGAGATTGAGATTTGAAAGGAAGATAGTGTCATTGACGTTCACATTTCAGCTAGAGATGTATGAGAACTCGAGATTCTTACCCTGCATTCATTCCGCAATGTCTATTATCTTATGGTTTTTGATAAGGTATATAGAATAGCTTCAGAGGATGGAGAAATGGAAAACGTCCCCCTGTATGATTCCGAGAAATATGTTTATCGTATCCAGATTATAATCTTTTGATAGTGTCCTAAGCTCTTTATTAAGCTTCTCCAGCACCAATGAAAAAGAATCGTAAACATCTCAGTATTTATCGATTTTGGTTATCAGAAGATCGATTATAAGTTTCTCTATTATATCGACGATATTCCTGTCGCTGTATGAAATCTGAAGTATTCACTCAAGATTTATATCTATGGCGATTTTTTTCGAGGTGACGAAATTCTTTTCCTCAATTATGGGAAGATTGCTTTTTTTGATATTGATATTCAACATATTTATAGCTTAGGTTTTAGACTTAATCGATTCTTAATTGAAAAATACGACTCTTAAAATAAAAGTCGTATGTTATTTGTTTTTGTTTTTACTAAAAATCATCCAACATCTTCAATACTTCATCTGCTGAAGCTGAGCTATCTTTATCGCTTGCTTCTGCTTGTTTGATTTTTTCCCTGCTTTCTTTTGTTTGGAATTCTTGCCATTCTATAAGATGTTTTTCATTTAGAGATTTGATTTCTTCCTGATATTTAACTTCCAAGTCTTCTAATTTCCTGCGTTCAGTCTCCAATATGTCGAATAATCTATCTATCTGCTCATCAGTCATAGAAGGAAGGATGTCGAACCAATATTGCTTCTCATTATTGTCCATTGACTCAGTATTGAGAACAAGCTTGACTAATTCTGAATATTGTGCTTGAATCTCGTCCAAAATCTGAAATGTAAATCAGTCTTTTGTTATTTGTGCCATAATCTTTGTATGTGTTAAATTTTAATAGTCAAATTCCAAGTTAGGTTTTTGACTTTAATGTTGTGAATTATATCCCAAAATCTAATAATTCAAAATTTTTTTGCATATATTATGCCAAAGTGAGGATTTCATATCAATTGGGCATAACTGCAATGGTATGTTCGAACTGGGCAGATAATTTTCAATCGGCCGTCTTCACTGTCCATTTGTCTCAAAGGATTTTTGTCCTGCTGCCTCAGAGATTGATCATCGGCTCGATAGTGAAAACCATTCCTGAAACAATCTTGATTCATGAACCGGGTTTTGCCTTATGATAGATATATGGCTCTTCGTGCATTTGCCTTCATATTCAATGTCATGTGTATTCCAATACTACACTGAATCATTTTGACTCGACATATTTTGAAATCTCATGTCAGATATTGCCGGTCATATTGCCAGGATAGACTTGAGCGATTCATATCTCTAGCGCCTTTTGAGTTACTTCGATGAGTTTTTTTGCTTGCGGGGATATGGTTCAGACGCTATACATCCTGCTAGTGTCTCCGAAATATCCATCTTTCATCACTGTGATATCGATGTTCAGTATATCTCAGTCTTTAAGGATTTCTCACTTCGTTGGAATTCAGTGACAGATCGTATCATTCAATGATATGCAAGTGTATTTCGGAAATCAATGATATCATTTGCATGCTGATTTGCCTCATCTCGACATGATGAAGGTATTGCATATGTGATCGAGTTCTTCTGTATTTATTCATTCTTTGACGTATTGTCATATCATATCAAGCGCTTCTGCCGCGATTCTTCATGCAGCACGGATTCATTCTATATCCTTATTTGTCTTAATATTTATTTGGTTTCTTAGCATAAAAAGTTTACAAATTTTCAATAAACATATAATACCAAGGTTTTTAAAAAAGCAACATATAAATTATGAAATTCAAAACATTCCTCGCGTTCTTCACTCTTTCTCTCATTTTTTTCTCTAAAGCAAGCGCATCATATGACCTGAATGCTATCAATCATGAATGGCTGGGCTGGACAAATGAAATCAGAGAAAAAGCCTGAGCCAAGAAACTCACGATGGATGAGAAACTCAACTCAACCGCATTGAGCTGGTCTGAATACTCAAAGCAAAGATGATTCATAGATCACAAGCGTCCAGGACAGAAAGCTTATTATGATTACAAGAAAATCTGAAGCTGGTTCAGTTCGAAATGAGTGGCGTTCAAAAAAGTCAAATGAAGCACTTTCTCGGAAAGCATCTGATGGAATACTTACAGATGTTCCAAAGAAGATTGTACGCAAGATATATCAAAAGCTATCCACAAGACATTTGATATGTATATGCGGGAAAAATGAAAAAAATACAAACCGCATTACAACTCCATAGTGAATCCTCAATTCTGAAAGGCTTGAATCTGAATCGCCCTAGATGAATCAAAGCGCAAATATTATATCACGATACATTATTGAACGGAAGTTCTATATAAATAACATCAAAAGATAAAAATAAGAATAGTCAAACCATAAAAATAGATTTTTCTATAAAATCCATATAATGGAAAAATTGAAAAATATGGAAAATCTAGACAAGGTTAATGACATACTTCAGCCAAAAGAGTGAAACAAAGGCATTATTGTCGATGTGGCACAATTTTTTCAGCAAGTCATGGTTAATGCGATTCGGCTTAACCAATCTAATCTTTTCTCTGACATTTATCAGGAACTGGAGAAAAATATAGATTTACGCCGCCAAAAGGTACTCAAAGTCAAAAAATTCACCAAAGAAGAATTCAAGGATATCCTCAGGAACAAGTATCAGAAAAAACCTTTTTGAGCCATTCTCAACAGGAAAAAACAGAGGCTTCTTCAGGATCCCATCGGGATAATACAGCCACTGCCTGAGACTGCCAGAAATACTCTGGACATAAGGACCATGGAGGCAAGCTCGAGTGCAAAGATTTATCCTGACATCTATTCGCTCCCTATGCTGCCCAAGCAGAAAATCAGGAATCTCTACAGGAAAAATATCTTGAGCATAAGGATATCAGCATGAAAATGGACTAAGATATGAAGCCTGGTGACGGTTGTCGTTTTGGCTCTTACTCTATTTGCGCTATGATATAAGAATTATATCCAGGCAGAAGTGACAAAGTGATATCAGGGAATTTATGCTCTCAAATCAATAAAGGATGCGGATGTGCTGAAAAATACCGCAAAAGACCTAAGGACAAAATTCAGGATACTTCAACTGATGTTCTGACCTATTAATATCCTTTGAAACAATTTCATATACACGAATCACTCGGTCAAGATTGCGAGCAACATCATAGACTGATGAGCTGAACTATCCAACATAGCTCTCATTTGAGGCTCGATATGGAAAGATTTTAATAATGAAAAAGCTAATTCCAAAATAGATTCTCCTGTAAAAGGTATAGGAAACATCAAATTGACGGAATTCTTCAAAAGCGAGTATGACAATCTGGCAAATCTGGATGCCTCACTGAAAAAAACCATCACATATTTCTCACAAGTAGACACTCTCGGTAATCCAGCTCTAGATAACAAATTCCAATCAACACTGGAATCGCTGATAAAATGAGACCAATACATTGACTTCATCCTTAAGAATAAGGATATGCTTCTTAAGCTGGCATGAGACACAAAACCCATGAGATATTTTGTCTTGAACCAGAATAAGGATGAGATAAGGGCAAACTGATGATTCCCATGAAGCGTAATCACTATAGAAGTCTATAAATGAGCACTGCTCAAATACGATAAGAAAGATATCTATTACTATGATTGGCATCTCTCTCCTTATAGAGAAACTCCACCGGAATGACTTAATATAATCTCTCCGAATCATTGACTCAGAGATGCGAACTACTCCCCTGTTTTCCTTGATAGCGTCAATAAGATAAATTTCTTTTATGAGAAGGCATGAGGATCAACTCTAGACACTGTAATTGCTATTAACCAATGAATCGTCGAGGATTTCTTAAGGAAGTACTGAAGCGTTCGTATGGATGAGATTTGAGCTGATGTTACAGCAGATAATTTCAGCCTCATTATGTCAACAATGGTAGAAAATAAATTCCAAAAAGTCATTTCACCGAAAGATATACTTTTCAAATTCACAGACAAATTCGAAAAGAAGCTCATTGATAAAAGGGATTTCATGTGATATATAGATATGTTCGTTAATAATGTATTGGCTTGAGAAGTAGCAATTGCATCGAGAGATACTGAAATCCAGAAATATCTTGATTCTCTTTGAATCCTTGAAAATTGGAAGTCCGATCCTTGAAATTGGGTATATCCAGTATTCACATCCATTTCATGAAACAAATCCGACAGATATATGAAGAGGGATTTCACCGTTCACACAGCAGATAAGTGAAGCTGTGAGATCAACAACAGTTTCACTTTGACCTCAAAAAACTCCTACGGCGCAGATACCCAAAATATGATAAGGCAAGTTTTCGACGAACTGAAAATTACAGACTCGGCAGAAAGGAATAGACTCATAGCAATCCAATGAGCTGCGGAAAACAGACAATATGTACGAGTCCTGACACCGAAATGAAGCATTCTCGGCAACACCTATTGAAACAATGTTAATATTGACGATTCGAATCCCGACTACACATTCTTCAAATTCTATGCAAAAACCGATGTCTGACAGACCTGAATTATTAAATTCGATTACATTTCAAAACCAAAGAATTGCCAGGCAAAGGCTATTTTCTATAAGCAACCCGGACTATCTGGATACACTTTCAATCAAGGCCAATAATTGGCCTTGATTTTTTTCGGTTTTTGAGTAAAAGTAAACTATCAATAACATCTGTAGTTATGTCAATACTTAAAGAAATCAAAGTTAAAAAACGAAAAAAGGCTTGGAGGATAATTTTTGCCATTATCGTGGCCATAGCTTTGGCCTTAGGATATTACTATTATAAGCAATCGGGCAATGTTCAAGAGCAATTCAATACCGATTCAGCATCAAGAAAAACAATAACTTCATCATTGTCTTCTGATTGAAGAGTCCTATACAAGGAACAGTATGAACTGAATTTCCCTATCGCCTGAACTCTCGCGAAAATATATAAAAAGGAATGAGAGAATGTCAAGAAATGAGACCCCATAGCAAGACTGGATGACGCATATCTGAAATTGGATTTGGATAAGGCTAAAATAGCCGTAGAAAACGCTCAAGCGAACCTTAATGCGAAGCTCGCTAGCAAATGACAGGAATCAGATATCAACATTTCTCAAGCACAGCTCGAATCGAGCAGAGCAACTTTGGATGCCAATATCGCACAATGACAACAAGATGTGAAAACCGCTGAGAACAATTTGGCTGCTGCCAATAAGGATCTGGATAATGCTATTGCAAATCTTGAAATCATAAAATCACAAGAATCTCTTAATGTGGGTAACTCAAGAGAAAAAGCCTTCACGGAAATTGATGCCATCATACCCCTGGTAGATAAATATCTGAATGAAACAGATGTCATACTGGGAGTCACAAAGACCAACAAATCCCTGAATAACGCTTATGAGATATTCCTCTGAGCAAAAGACCCTCAGACTATGATAGATGCGGTAAGATCATTTAAAGCTGCAAACGACAATTTTCTGGTTTTCAGCAGCAACTGGAGGATTTATAAATCAAATCCCGATTACGCTAAAATATGAGATTATATAAATAATGCCGTACTGCTTGATAATCTGACATACCAATCTCTTAATAACACGATTTCAGTGTTGAAAAACAGTCTTCCTTCAAGCACTTTCCCCCAAGAATCCATAGATGCGAGCATACTGAATGTAAAAAATAATATAGTCACACTCGATGCTCAGATGCAAAAGATAATACTATCCAAACAAGCGATAGATAATTCCCTCAATTCGCTCTCATCAAAAGTCCAAACTCAGCAAAACAGCATAGATGCCTTTGAAATAAAAGTCAGGCTCGCACAGAATTCGCTCGATACTGCAAAGACGAAATTGGAAAACAACATTAAGCTTGCAAATTCTCAAATTGCAATCTCTGAAGCGAATCTGGATTCAAAGAAAGACACTTTCGATCCCCGAGAACTTGAGCCGTTCAGAGTAGCGATATCAAATGCAAGAAAGTGAGTTGAAGAAGCGCAAAGGAAGCTCTCAGATGCCATGCTTGTAAGTCCCATAGACTGAATAATCTGAAAACTCCCGATTACAAAGATTTGAACACAGATCAGTGTCACTGCGGCCTCTTCACCATTCGTTACGATAATAAATAAAAATTCGCTTTATGTGGAAGCTAAAATTGAGGAATGAGACATAACGAGAGTGCATGTAGGCCAACGTACTGTCTTGACATTCAATTCCCTGGAGAATGTGTCCTTGACTGGAGCTGTCTCATTCATCTCCGATAAGGCTGAAACCGATGTAAATGGCATTGTGACATATAAGGTCGAAATACCTTTTGATGCGAAAGAGTCATGAGTGAAGGAATGATTCACGACCCAGATAGCATTTGAGCAGGTAACTAAGGAGAATGTCCTATCTGTTCCATTCGAAGCGGTGAAGGAAGAGGATTGAGAGATGCATGTGATTCTACTCAACAAAGAAAAACGAACTGTCGAAGTCTGAATCAATGACTGAGATAATATAGAAATAATCTCATGACTGAAGGATTGAGATATCATTAGATATTAATAGGAAAAAATGAATAACCAAAACTGATATTGTTTCGAGTCAATCTGAGAGGAACCTGAAACATGATTGAAACATGAGTTCTGAATAACCAGCTTACGCTGAAATTGAGATATCGTCTTGGAAATGCATAATTGGAAAGGATCTAGGACAAGCAATGCTGAAATCAGATTCTATTCCCAATTCTGATGACAAATCGCTCTCAATACATATGGGGCCCTCAGTCAGATTTTGAGCATATTGAGTTGAGAGAAACTGGATTTGCCGAAAAGGAATTTTTCTGAGAAAGTCCAAATTCTGAATCAGCAATGAGAATTTACGGTAGAATACGATAAAGTTGCAAGAAAAGTTGTGCTCACTGTCAGGCAGCTTATTGATGATAACGCAAGAGAATGCGACAATAAGGCATCTATAGCCTTTGTTGCAGAAGGCAAGAAAGATAGGACTTGAGAACTTGTTATCACAGTGAAGGATGCCGTGTTCAGATGTTTCGCTCATCTCCAGCACGAAATGAAAAAAGACAGAAAAGAGGATAGAAGAATTTATGAATAATTTTTTGGAGAGATGTTATTTTTTGAAATATTGAAATTATCGTTCAGATCGCTCCGGGCAAATAAGCTCAGGTCATGACTCAGCATGCTCTGAATAGTGATTTGAGTATTTACGATAATTCTTGTTGTCGCAATCTGAAATACGGTATCAAAAGCCATAGAAGATCAATTCAAATTCCTTAATGTGACAACTCTTGTGGTAGTCCCTGTGAATGCTACAAGCTGACAATCCAAGCTCGATGAAAGAGATATAAGATATGTGATGAATAATTCAAAATTCATCTCAATCTGAACCGAACTGTTTTTCGGCAGAGCCTCGTTAGCCTACAAAGACAAGAAAAAGCAATACAATGTCCTGGCCGGAAACGAGAATTTTTCCAAAGCCCTTCCTCTATCAATAAAGGAATGAAGATTTTTTTCAGATAGCGAAGCAATAAGATGAGACCGTGTCGTAATCATATGAAAGATCGTAGTTGATGACATCTTCTGAGAAGGTGCGAATCCTGTAGGAAAATCCATCCTTGTGAGCTGAAAGACCTTCAAAATCATCGGCACTATGCTTTCCTCTGGGTGAGTATGACCTTTTTCTTTCGATGACTCGCTCATTATGCCAATCGCAACTTCAAACAAATTTCTCTCAAACGCATCTGATCCTAAAAATATGATTTTTTTGGCAAAAGACATAAGCGTCGTACCGAACGCCATGGAAGAGCTTAAGACTATGCTCAGGAAAAATCATTCGATAAAGCCATGAATGGATGATGATTTTGCTGTCAGAGACCAATGAACGATACTTGTGCTAGCCAGATGAGTCGCATCGATAACTAAGTACCTGCTCATTTGAGTATGAACCATAGTATTGGTCGTATCTTGAATCTGAATCATGAATGTAATGTTCGCTTGAGTTGCCGAGAGGCGCAAAGAAATCTGAATTGTGAGATCTATCTGAGCCACACGAGAGAATATCCTTAGACAATTCCTGATAGAAAGCGTAATTCTCACAATGCTTGGATGAATAATCTGAATAATCCTTTGATGATGAGTCATTGCCTTGTTCAATTTATTCAGTCCATATAAGGTTGTAAATTCCTCTTCATGAATCATCCTTGCTCTATGTTTTGCTTTTGCGACCTGAATATTTTTCTGAATTTACCCGGCCAGACGTGCAGCCAGCCTCGATCCTGTCGATGCCCTAAGATAATTAACCCCCTAAAATATGTGCCACTGATTAAGGAATTGAATCCACGAAGAGATCCTTCCACCTGATGATGGACTGACAGATCCGGTTTGAGGAATCAAAAAAAGCACCTCAGCTGAAGTTATGAGGATATTCTGATATAATTCATATGATATTATAATCGGATGAGTCAGCATGAGACAGGAGATTACAAAAATCTTAAGCTGAAAAGCACCGATAGCAGAATCAAGATGAGGCACATATTCACTGTATGAATATGTTAAGATTGCCAGGAATTTACGGCCTCTTCCGGATAATGATGAATTGACAGATATGCTGATGATAGATCTGGAATTAAGACGAGAACTCATATATGTGACAAAGGAATATGGAGTTAGCATATGAAGATCATTTTTATAATCACTGGAATATGGGAAAAAATCTGAGAGAAGAAGATAAGGCCTTCCTTGAGACAGCAAAACAAGAATGATTCAGGGCTGAGATTGCCGGTGAGGTGAAATGCTCATGATACTACGAATTCGCTTTTGAAACCCCCTGATGACATTTGTTTTCCTACAATGAAATTATGTTTCATGAATGCCAATGATGCATAGATGATGAAAACGAACTTTGAATTCCTATCACTGACTGCATCTGCACGAAAGAACAGTATAGAGAAAAAGTAAAAAGGATTCTCGATCTTCTGGAAAGAGATGAGGAAGGTACAATGAAATTACTTAATTCGCAGAAAAAAAATTAAGCAATATGAAAAATAATGAGGAAACAATTACTGAAACTCAAGACTGATTCACGATAAGCTCCTATCCCCTGCTAAGGATAATAAAAGAAAATGATAGGCATTATACATATGAATCAAAAGACACTGAATGAGTCGGGGTTGTTGTAAAAGTGGCCAAAAACGAGAAATCTTCTGCCATCCTAAAAGAAGAGATAATCAGGATTGAAGCTATGAGATGAGAATTCATCTCATGACCGATGCTGATTGCACAATGAGAAAATTTCTTTGTGATGAGAAAATATGAAATATCTGCAAGGGAATATGTAAGCGCACTCGAAGGGAAGATTTCCGAGAGCCATGAAGATCCCCGAGAAGCATTGAGGTTATTGTCTATTCTTGAATGAGGATTTTCTTCCATTATAAAAGGCTGCAGGGAAATCTTAAAATCATGATTACGAGAAAAAGAAAGGGCTATTGCAGAAAAGGAGGCGAAGAAAAGAGCTCTTAAATATTTATCTAAAATCATAGCAGAAGGATTCAGGCAGAAGATCGGGAATATCGTATGATTCGCATCTGAAGAGAGAAAAATTCCAGAAATTCCTGTAAGCCTTATTATAAAAGCATTTCTGAAATTCATGTCATATAACCCAAGTCAGAATGATATAGCCATAAATCATGCCTGCCTGCATTTGGATCATCTATATGTATGAGACGATGAGTCTGCAGAATTCGTTGCAATTGACTGGGAACATTCTGCCCTTCAGCCATATAGATATGAGTATCTGGATGAGGCCTATGTTTTTCAGAATCTTCTCCAGAGACATTCCGAGCAATCTGCACTCAATTTCTATATAAGATTTTGCGGAGAGCTGACAGAAAAGGCATCTCACAAAGACATTAAAATCGAAACAGATAAAGTAAGGGCGATTTTCATTAAAAAACTCCTATGATGACTGTATGAAATGCTTTCAGATAAAACAAATAATCCTGAGCCCTGAGAAAAAATTTGGCTTCACTTGAAATACCTTGAGATATTTTTGGAAAATAAAGATATATGTTCTATTTAACTATTGAAATATGAAAGAAAATAATATCATAGAAATGAAGGGATTATGCAAATCATACTACCTTGAAAATAACCAGGAAGTTCCGGTTCTGAAGTGAATCGATCTTACGATCAAAGAAAATGAATTCGTAGCCATAATGTGAGAATCCTGAAGCTGAAAGTCTACCCTGCTCAATATCATATGATTTCTGCACCCTCTCAACTCTGGTAAATATTATCTCGATTGAGATGATATCTCAGAGATAAAGGATGATGAGACTTTGTCATATATCAGGAACAAGAAAATAGGGTTTATCTTCCAGCAATTCTACCTTTTGCCGAAATTGAATGCCCTTGAGAATGTCGCCTTACCCAGCATCTACGCATGAATTTCTTCAGAAAAAAGAGAAGAGAATGCGGCCGATCTGCTTGTGAAAGTCTGACTTGAAGGAAAGATTTTCAACCGTCCATGAGAATTATCCGGCGGACAGCAGCAAAGGGTGGCGATAGCACGCGCGCTGGTAAATGATCCGGAAATACTTCTGGCAGACGAGCCGACAGGAAATCTGGATTCTGCCACAACTCTAGAAATCATGAAGCTGATTACGGAATTCAAAAAGCAGTGAAAAACCATCATAATGGTTACGCATGCCATAGAAGTCGCCAAATATGCTGATAGGATAATCTTTTTAAAAGATTGAAAAGTAATAGATAATAATTACAAGCTTAAATGATCAAACTAAACGCCGAAATATTTAACCTGATGAATGAAAGTAGGGCATGAAGCACTGCTCAGAATATTGCATCAACAGTGAAGGGAAAAGTCTTAGTTTCCGTCACATCAAACCAAATAATAGGTGTCATATATAGGCTAGAAGAGAAGATTTTCAAGAAGAAAAGTCTGATTTCATTATGAGATGACGATTTTATAGCTTTATTTTCAATGATATCAAGGCTCAAAAAACCTAGCAAAGAGGAAGCTGAGAGGATATCGGCATTCTTCAAGTTTTTGTCATTTCTGAACAAATCACCTGCAGATAGCAAGCATTTATATAAGAATATTGCGAATTCCGAGTATGTCGCCATATCAGAGTCGCTATGTTTTGCCACATTCAATGAAATCAGCCGAGAGAGCAGATATCATGCCATGCTTCACTATATTGACACAGAACTCAAAAAAATGAATCTCTGAAAGGAATTCGAGGAAAAATACTTAAGCAGGGGCGAATATATCGGCCTCATCACCAAAAGAACTAGAAGAAAAAATATACCGGAAGATTTTACAGAAACACTCAAAAGAATATATTCGACTCCGAATCTCATACCTGACGCATTAGACTGATATCAGGCACTTTCTTTGCTCATATATTTTCAGACTAAAGGCGTATGAGGACTAATTTTCACAAAAATCCGCAATACTATCAAGAAAATAGAATTCATGAATCAGCCGAATCCTGATGTCCATCTCCTGATACGGAATATACAGATTCTCAAGTGTCTGAATCTGGATCTGATTTGACTGTATACGATAACCAAAAATCCAGCTATTAGCGTTTTAAATAGAGTTCTTGAGAAAAAAATAAAGGACTTGGAGTCCGGTTCAGCAAATACTGACTATAAAGAGATATTGGATGGTCTAAGGGGTATTTTCCACTTGCCTTGACTGAACAAGGACATTCCAATAATATCGCCGAACAATATATCAAGGTCAATAATAAAAGATCTTATAGGAAAATTAGAAGCTGACATTTATGAGGACAATGATGGCAATCTTATTTTCACATTCCCAGTCTGCATGCTATGAGGAAGGCATTGAAAATCGAGTGAGACGCCTAGGAGGGAATGATTTTGAAAATTCACTGGAAGAATTCTATATGACTGCTTGACTGAATATGGAAAATGATACGAATTCAGGATTAATGAGCTTATCATAATCGTACGAGAGATTCTTAAAAATTCACTTGACCATACCGATAAAGAAGTCTATTTCTGAATCAGGTTAAGCCGAAATAAGGAGAATACCCAATTAAAAATTTCATTTATTGTTGCTGACAACTGAGATTGAATAAGAGATGGCATCATCAAATCAACATGAATCAATGATTTAAGCTTTGAAAAAGCTTATGAAATAGCAGGAACGCATAGTTGGAGTTCAGTTTGATGAGAAAATTTTTGAGTTTGATTATGGGCGTTGCCCGAGATGGCAAAAAGTGTAAATATGGATTTGCGAGCCTATGATAACTGACAAGAATTCATTTTCAATGCTTCCGGAAATGAACCAGGAGCCTTCAAGACAGATGCATCGATAAAATTCTATATTGTATGAGAAATGCTAATTGATAAACCCCTATAAATGAATAAAGAATTTAGGTGAGATAGGCAACGTCTTCATGAGACGATAACTCAGATGACCGAGTCCGAACTTTCGCTGTGTATTGCACTGAAAAAAATCTTCAGCTCGAAAGTGGGAAACATATCGGTAAATACTGATTATTTCATCAGCAATCCGCCTCTTCAGCCAAAATTTCAGGTTACCGAATATGTTGAATCATGCTGAATATCGGTTCCGAAAAGATTCAAGGGTATCGAAGAAGCTCTGGAAAGTGGGGATGATTTTATAGTCAGAAGCGAACATCCATACGAATATGCCTGAATCTGATGACTCCTCGATAGCTTTTGCTATAATGAAAATACAAGAGATGGAATCCAAAGGCATATCAAATCCGGCGATATCAAACTTACGCCCGAAGAGAAAATCAATTCCTGATGAATTGAACGTAATAACAAGATATTCTATAAATTACTGGCTCAGTTTCAGATGTGAATGATAGGCGAACAAGAATTCACAGATGGGATGAAGTTGACATCCTTGAAATGAATAAAGAGATTCTCAAATCTCACCGGCACCAAAATAGAGGATTTCATGAAGGATTTCAGCTTCTCATATTGGCACTTCATAGAATGATACAACAGAACGATTATTGCAGATGACTCAATAAGATGAAGATACCATGTGATAACCAACTGAGGAATCAATAAACGCTACAGGAATTATACTATTTTTGAGAATTGAAGAGTTCTGCCGAATGAGGTATCAGAATTAGAACCAGCCTTAGCAATGAGCCTGAAAGAAGATATATGATTTTATGAGAAAGTCAGGAATCTTCCTAAATTTGACTGAGAGAATTGTCCAATAATTGAAATTCAGACAGCCTTCGATTGAACGAATTATTTCCTTCAGACACATTACTGAAGGAAGACTAACATCTGAGACTTCGTCTTAGACAGAGAGCCTGAACCTTGAGAAATCGAGGCAGAATTCGTGAGGTGAGCAACACCCAGAGAATGACTCACCGGAGTTGTGTCAGTGACATATAACTATGGAGCCCTTGATCTGTGAGGAGAGATATGATGCAATGATGCGAATAACAGCGTTATCTATTCATGATTCAGGGATGATGATAAAAAAGTCTGACTTGTTTCCTGATCGTTTAACAGGGTGAAATATTCGATTACATGCCACACCAAGATAAATGAAATGTTCTGACCTGATATTTCGGTAGTGATTGACTTGGAAAATCTGATCGAAGAAGGCAAACGCAAAATCTTACACAATCTTGCACGGAAAAATAAGACTTTCATCGGATTGAATTTCAGAGTGATTTCGGATTGAAGGAGATGTTATATGAAGATGATAGATGATATTGATGAGGTAATCAGTCGCCACGATTGAGTCAGAAAATAAATTTTTGACATAATCATTTTATTGTCATATAATCTTACTATCAGGAAATCCTGTTTTATCTTATAACTGCTAAATCGTGTTTACAAAAAACAACTTAAATTGTTATAATAACAAAGCCTTCACCCTAGTAGAACTCATAGTAGTCATAGTTATCCTAGCGATACTTGCAACAATTGCTTTCCTCTCTTTCTCTTCGCAATCATGAAGTGCAAGGGATTCAACCCGCTTGGCAGACATCTCTTCCATCAAGAAATC
>AMFJ01024331.1_pt1 | contig 17738 bp, 16 predicted proteins | sample 427208 | NCBI WGS metagenome assembly AMFJ01 (sample SAMN02954298, study PRJNA114691) | groundwater metagenome | biome: aquatic; feature: subsurface aquifer; material: sediment; isolation source: subsurface aquifer sediment | place: USA: Rifle, CO | collected 2008-08
AATTCAGCTTGTTTGCCTTTGTTCCATTGCTTCACTGGACGGATGTACCCAACCACACGGGAATAGACTTCAGTTTGTTGGAAATTTTTCAACACTGGATCTTTCTGATGACAAGCCTTGCATTTATTATAGACTTCTTGACCAACTTTATACGGCATGTACTCTTCATTACTTTCGATCGCCTTGCCGCAATCATGGCATGTGTATTTTTCCATTTTAATTTTAGTAACCAGCAATCAGTAACTAGAAACTAGTAACTGGTTACGGGCAACTTTTTTATAATTTCTAGCGAGTCCGCAAGGCGAAAGCTTGCTTTCATCTTAGGCGAACGACGAAATCTCAAGCAATGTCATTTCCCATGACAGTGCTTATATTTATTTCTTTAATTTCACAGAAGCTTTCACTGGTTCGCATTTTCCATTTTCAAATTCCTTGCGATCCGCAAATTCAGCCTGCTTGCCTTTGTTCCATTGCTCTACTGGACGAATGTATCCAACTACACGAGAATAAACTTCTGTCTTCTGCTCGACTACGCACTTAGGACAAATAGGCTGTTCACCAGTGATGTATCCGTGCACTGGACATATGCTGAATGTCGGCGAAAGTGTAAAATACGGCAGTGAATAATTTTCTGCAATTTTTCTCACCAGATTTTTCACCATCTTGATATCCCAGATTCTTTCCCCTAGGAATCCATGAAGCACAGTTCCTCCTGTGTATTTGGTCTGCAGATTGTCTTGCAGATCAAGTGCTTCGAAAATATCTTCAGTGAAGTGAACCGGCAGTTGCGAGGAGTTGGTGTAGTATGGTTCTCCGTCATTATTCTTCACATTGTGATCGTTGGCGAAAATGATTTCAGGATATTTTGTTCTGTCCATGCGAGCCAAACGGTAAGCTGTTCCTTCAGCAGGAGTTGCTTCCAGATTGTAAAGGTTTCCAGTTTCTTCCTGATAGGCAGTGATATGTTCTCGCATATGAACCAAAATTTCTTCAGCCAATTTTTGTCCTTCTGGAGAAGTCACGTCCTTTCCGATCAAGTTCATCAAGCATTCATTCATTCCAACTAAACCGATGGTTGAGAAATGGTTTGCCCAATATTGTCCTCGTCTCATCTTGATCGCATCCAAATAGAATTTGGTATACGGATATAGTCCTTGGTCGGTCAATCCTTCCACAAGTTTTCTCTTGGTCTCCAAGCTGCTTTTTGCCAAATCCATCAGTCCGTCAAGTTCCTTGTAAAATTCCTTCTTATTCTGGGCGCGATATCCAAGTCTTGGCATATTGATCGTCACAACTCCAACTGAACCGGTCAATGGATTTGCTCCGAACAAGCCACCTCCACGCTTGTGAAGTTCACGGTTGTCCAATCGAAGACGGCAACACATTGAGCGAGCATCGTCCGGATCCATGTCAGAGTTAACGAAGTTTGCAAAATATGGAATTCCGTATTTGGCTGTCATTTCCCAAATAGGATCGAAGCGGTCATCATCCCAATTGAAATCTTTGGAAATGTTGTAAGTCGGGATAGGGAAAGTGAAAATTCTTCCGCTAGCGTCTCCCTCTGTCATCACTTCCGCAAAAGCCCGATTAATCATGTTCATTTCTTCTTGGAATTCTCCATAAGTTTCCAACTGCGGAGCTCCACCAATAATAACAGACTCTTTGGCTAAGGTTTTCGGAGCAGTAATATCCATCGTGATGTTTGAAAACGGAGTCTGAAATCCAACGCGAGTTGAAACATTCATATTGAAAACAAACGATTGGATTTCCTGTTTCACTTGAGCGTAAGTCAACTTGTCAAAACGTACGAATGGCGCAAGCAAGGTGTCAAAGTTTGAGAAAGCTTGAGCTCCAGCAACTTCACCTTGCAAAGTGTAGATGAAGTTCACCATTTGTCCTAAAATTGATCCCAGATGCTTGGCAGGTCGGCAAGCTACTTTTCCAGGAACTCCAGTGAATCCGCGACGAAGCAAATCTTGCAAATCCCAACCGCAACAATAAGCTGCAATGAGTTGGAGATCATGAATATGAAAATCGCCACCTTCATGAGCTTCTCTGATTTCCTTGGTGTAGACGCGGTTCATCCAATATTTCCCACTGACAATCGAAGCGATGTAGTTGTTAAGACCCTGCAAAGAATAGGCCATGTTGGCATTTTCCTTCACTTTCCAATCTATTTCCTGAATATATTTATCAACCAGCCCCACAGCCTCTCCCAGAGATTCTTCAGTTTCGCGAATTTTTCTATGCTGCTCACGATAAAGAATGTAAGCTTTGGCAGTTTCTTCGAAATCAAGAATCATCAAAACTCTTTCGACCAAATCTTGCAATTGCTCAATTGTCGGAATGTCACCTTTCTTGAAATTCTTATTCAAAAGCTGGACAGTTTTTTCGGTAACCTTTTTAGCTTCCGGCATCGAGCCTTCACCTGTAGCAGACAACGCTTTGCTGATAGCCACCATGATTTTCTTTTGATCAAACGGGACGACTCGTCCGGAACGTTTCACGATCTTCTTCACCAAATTCTTCATTTTTGGTTTAGCCTTCACCTCAACAACCTGAACTTTCTTTGTCACCTTTTTTTGATTTTTCATATTCGTTTCTCCCCCGAGAGTTAATTAAATTTTAATCATGTAAACATTTAATCATATAATCATTCAAGCAAGCAGTTCTTATGTTTTGATGTTTATATGTTTGTATAACCACTAGCTGCTCTCCATCTTATCCATCTCTTTTCTGAAACTGTCAGCACTTTTGAATGACTTATAAACACTAGCAAATCTCAAATAAGCTACGTCATCTGTTTCTTTCAATTTTTCAAGAATTATCTTGCCTATCTCCTTACTTGTTATTTCTCCCGATTCGCGAGCTTGAATTTCATATTCAATATCTCCAATCACCTTACTGATTTTTTCCTCACTGAGAGGTCTTTTTTCAAGTGCTTTTTTTATGCCTACCTCAATTTTGGATCGGTCATATTCTTGTTTTATTCCAGAGCGCTTGATTACCGTCAGGCGCATGATTTCCATTTCTTCATAGGTGGAGAATCGCGCTTGGCATTTTTCACATTCCCTGCGTCTGCGGATAGCCTTTCCGTCGTTCGTGTCGCGCGAATCAACTACTCGCGTGTCACTATGGCCACAAAATGGACAAACCATAAAATTAGCTTCACAGGCATTAGCTTCATTAGCTTTTTAGGAAAATGCAACTAGACCTTTTTAATGTTTTTTATTTTAAATGTTACCACATCACATCCCTCAGCAATATGGTATTTATTCCGACTTGACAAATAGTTAATTTTGTTACCTACGAATATTGTTTTTTGCAACTAAACCACTACATGTTGTGTATCGTTAGTCCATTATACCACAAGGCTAATATATGCCAAGCGCCCTGATTTAAGCCATTTTTGGCAGTTATGCACATCCATTCATGAATCATGAATTATGAATCATGAATTATGATTTTAACGCCTGATTCATGATTCATATTTCATGATTCATCTAATTCACAAAAAAAACACAGGAGTTTTAATTTCCCGTGTTTTTAAGTATTGTATATTGTTTCTTGAAGCCTATTTCTCCATTTTCCTTCTAATGAAAGCCGGGATTTCCAGTTCGTCTTCCTCTTCTTCCTGTTTGATTTCAACAATCGGTGCAACCGGACGAGGCTGAATTTTTTCTTCAATGATCATCTTCGGCTCCAAAACTTTCTTGGTCGGAAAAGTCACAGTCTCCTTGTATTCATTTGCATGTTCCTCTTCTTTGTCTGCAATAGTTTCCTGAGTTCGAATGGTTGGCACGCGGTTTATCAATGGATTGTCATGAGAGCGTTCAGCATCAAAGCCAGTTGCAACAACAGTCACATGAATTTCCCCTTTTTTAACCTGATCATCAACAACAGCTCCGAAAATAACCTTAGCATTCGGATCAATGCTTTCAGTGATGATGTTAGCAGCTTCATTAATTTCCAACATTCCAAGATCGCTTGAACCAGAAATATTAAACAACACGCCTTTTGCTCCATCTATCGAAAGTTCAAGCAAAGGACTGTTGATAGCTGCTCTGGCAGCTTCTGCAGCTCTGTTTTCGCCACTAGCGATGCCAATGCCCATCAGAGCTGACCCTGAGTCCTGCATGACTGCGCGAACATCAGCAAAGTCAACATTTACGATACCAGGTTTAGTGATAAGATCGGAAATTCCTTGCACGCCTTGTCTTAGAACATCGTCAACGATACGGAAAGCATTGATCAATGTTGTTTTGCGATCAATGATAGAAAGAAGCTTGTCATTAGGAATCGTGATAAAACTATCAACTCTTTCGGTCAAATTTTCCAAAGCAGCCTCACATATGGTTCTTCTTTGCGCACCTTCGAATGAAAATGGTTTAGTTATGACAGCGATGGTAAGTGCGCCTTGTTCCTTGGCTGCTTCAGCCACAACTGGCGCAGCTCCACTTCCTGTTCCACCACCCATACCCGCACAGACAAAAACCATATCAGCACCTTTGAGAACGTCTTGGATTTCATCCCTGTTCTCTTCAGCTGCCTGACGCCCTACTTCAGGATTCATTCCAGCGCCAAGACCCTTGGAAAGATTTTTTCCGATATGGACTTTTTCGCCAGCTTTAGAATGATGAAGTGCTTGCGAATCAGTGTTGATCGCCACAAATTCGACGCCTTTAATCTTAGCATCGATCATCCTGGTAATCGCATTGTTTCCAGCGCCACCAACTCCAACCACTTTAATTCGAGCAAACGTTTCAATATCAGGTTTGATTTCCGCCATACGTGTTTATTGACCAGCCCACCTCGACTTACGGACATCCGTTTGTCGATGCGAGGCGGGTGACCACAATTAGTCATCCCGTGACCAGCATTATCATATAAAATGAATTATCCTTAGACAGTGTTTGTACTTAGTATATAAAATTAACATACTCACCATATCCATGTCAAGAATTTTTTCGCTTTACTAAACTACAAAAGGCACAAAAAGGCAACTTTTTATTATTGCCATTCTCCAATCAAGGCAAAAATTTCTTGAGCCATATCCTCATCTTTTCAACACTTTCTCCTGTTCCTTTTGAAAACATATCCCGAGCCTTGGATGCTAAAAAGTTTTCCTGATTAGCAGCGCCTTGCTGTCCACCCCAAAGAATAAGTCCAGCTGCAGTGGCAAAAGAGGGATCATCAACTTTATCCAAAATACCGCCAAAGCCCAGAGGGAAGCCGATCTGCACAGGGAGACCCAAAACCTCTTTGGCAAGTTCCGTTGCATGGGTCAATTTAGCTCCTCCGCCAATCAACACAGCTCCCGATGGAAGCAATCCCGCCTTGCCAATTAATTTCAACTCTTTCTGAACCAAAGAAAATATTTCTTCCAAGCGAGCTTCTATTATTTCTGACACGTGATGCCTTGAGATGACACCCTCCTGCTGAGAGTCAATCTGCGCAAGATCGATGCCTTCTTTTTTGCTGATATCCCTGGAAAGCGCGCTTCCATATTCCAATTTTATCTTTTCAGCAACTTCAATTGAGGTTCTAAGACCAATAGCTATGTCATTAGTGATGTGACCAGCACCCACAGGCAAAATAGCAGTATGAACAAGATCTCCTTCTTCATAGACTGCCAAGGAAGTTGTTCCGCCTCCAATATTTATCAAAACAACACCAAGTTCTTTTTGTTTCTTGCTCAGCACAGCTTTTGCACCAGCCAATGGCTCCAAGACGAGGTCATCTATTTCAATATTTGCTTGATATGTGCTCTTCGTTATGTTCTTCACGTGCGAACTGCTGCTTTCAATCACTAGTGCATCAACCTCCAGGCGAACACCTTTCATTCCCAATGGATCTTTTATGTTATCCTGATCATCAAGGCGATATTTTCTAGCAATCACGTGCACTATTTCCCTGTTCATGGGAAGAGGGATGACTTGGGCTTCTGAAATTACCCTGTTGATATCATCCTCGCAAACCTCTCCGTCAGCCCGGCCGATAGCAATAACTCCTTTAGATTTCTGAAAACCAATGTCGCAACCGCCAATATTAAGAATAGCTCTCTTGACTTCCATCCCAGCCATTCTTTCAGCATATTCGACAGACTCGTTGATAACCTTGGCCACATCTTCCACATCAGTGATGACACCCCTTCTTATACCGAAAGAAGGAATGCAGCTGACACCAATAACCCTAGGCTGCTCATCGCCTCTTGATTGCTGAGCTATGATGGTGCGGACGTTTGATGTTCCAACATCAATTCCGACAATAATTGCATTATTTTCTCTAGACATTTGCAGTAATAAAATTTTCAGCGGGCCGTGCCCAATTAAATTTATCTATTTTATCTTTTATCTTGTGAACTGAACAGTAACTGCAAACAAAGCAGTGTTCAAATACTACCCAACATGAAACGTATTTTGAATGTCCTCCAAAATTACTTCCAATATCTTGATATTATACACTCAATCTCCTATTCAGGCAAAAAATTTCTAAACATCACTGCCAGCCTTAAAACAATTTAAATATCACCTTAAGATAAGGATAAAGAATCAACACCCCAACCACAATTGAAACCGTAGCTGAAATCAAAACGACGCTTGCCATCAAGTCTTTAATAAGTCTGGCATAAGGATGTATTCTTGGTTTAAGAATATCAACAACCCTCTCCAATACGGTGTTAATAAGCTCCAAAACAAGCACCCACATGATCATAAAAAGAAGCACCACAGCCTCCCAATTTTTCACGTTGAACAATAGCATAAAAAATATAACCAAAAATCCCATCAAAAGTTCTAGGCGGAAATTCTTCTCATGCTTAAACGCCCAACTCAAACCGTCCACGGCGTGTTTCATGCTTCTTTTAAATCTTCTCAATTCTTCCATATTTTTTTTTATTTTATTTCTAAAGAATAACTAATTCTTATTCTAGCATATCCGCCACTTTTTTTTGCATGGTGAACATTTTTTTCCCATGTGGATATCCAAGTAAATGCAATATTCCGTGGGACGTAATATATTTCAAAGCATATTCAAAAGACTCGCCATCTTCCTTGGCATTATCTGCGATGTAGCTTGGGCACAGGATTATTTCTCCTATAAAAATTTGCTTTTCATTTGAAGATTGCGAGCACAATTCACCGATTGTTTCGTATTCAGAAAAGGAAAGCACATCTGTCGGCTTATCTTTTTTTCTATATTGCTTGTTCAAAAGATGCATTTCGCTTCGATCAACCAGAGCGATGCTAAGCTCCACTTCCTTGCCTAGCAAGCAAGTCACTGAAGCCAACTCCAAGGTGCTCTTAAAAACATTTAGAAATGTTTTTTTAGAAACTTTTTGAGTCGTCTTATTATTAACTTCAAGAATAAATTTCATTATAAAAGATGAAGACAGAAATTGATCATTATTTAAAGATCAATAATCAAGCATCAATAGTCATTGCTAAATTAAGCTATTTCCTCGAGTAATTTCTTGGCAATTTCGCGCACAACATTTCCATCAGCCTTGCCTTTGACTTTAGCCATAATTTGCCCCATGACCTTTCCCAGGTCGCCAACACCCTTTGCTCCAGACTCAGCTATGACCTCTTTGGCAATTTTAATTATAGTCTCCTCCGAAAGCTGTTCCGGCAGATACGGCATCAGAATGACAAGTTCCTCTTTTTCTGTTTCAGCCAAATCGGCGCGGCCGCCATCCTCAAATTGTCTGATGCTATCTTGACGTTGTTTCACAGCTCTTGCAATAACTTCCAAAACCTCCTCATCACTCAAGCCGGTTTCTCTTTTTTGTTTCTCAATTTCCATGTTCTTGATGGCGCTATCCAACAAACGCAAAGTGTCGCGTTTTTTTGCATCACCAGCTTTCATGGCATCTTTCAAATCAGATGAAATTTTTTCTTTCATTGTCATAATATTGTTTTCAAAAAAGTAAAAGTTAAACAAATTGACAAATGATGCCAGCGCGAGCCAGCATCATTTGTATCATGTCGAGCTATTCCATTTTGCGTTTGATGTTTCTCAAAGCCTCATCGTCGAATTTGCCAAGTTTTTTAAGCTTGTCAATTTCCTTGCGAATCTTAACTTTGTAGAGAGCTTCGGTTCTTTTTTCAGTCTTGCTTTTTTCATCATTTCTGAATCTAGTTCTTCGAGCGCGCACCAAAACACCACTTTGCTGAATTTTACGAGAAAATCGTCGCATCAGACTTTCAGTAGTTTCTTTGTCCTTTTTTCTAACTTCAATCATAGAATGCCTCCTTTCTAAATGTCAGCCAAATCCTGAGATCCAGCCTCGTTTTTATTATCTACAATGGCTTATTAGAGCCATTCAGACAGCCAATCAAATTATATAACTAACCTATCACATTATACGGATAATTTCAAATAAGTCAATACGCGATGAATCATGAATTACGAATCATGATTCATGCACGCCAGGCTCCATGATTCTTGATTCATGATTCCTGATTCTTAGTTGCTATTGCCATTCAACCTCCAGGGGTCTAATTTCTTCATGCAATGCTGCTCCACCTATGAGATGAAGATGGATATGGTCCACTTCCTGTCCTCCATTTTTTCCAGTTCTGAAAAGCAACTTATACCCACCTTCCGAAATTTCCAATTCCCTGGCAATATCCCTGGCCGTGATGATCATCTTTCCCAGCAAAGCAGCATCTCCCTTTTCAATATCATTGATCGATGCGATATGCTTTTTGGGGATGATCAACACATGCACAGGCGCGATAGGATGAATATCCTTGAAAGCGATGATTTCCTTATCTTCGAAAATTACTTTAGCATCGATCTTCTTGTCTATGATTTTACAAAAAATACAATCCATAAAAATTCTGAATTACGATTCACGAATCATGAATCATGAAAATTCTTGCTTCATAATTCTTAATTCGTGATTCAAGGTTATTATTCTTCGCTATGTGAAACTACTACATTGTTTTTTAGGATTTTTTTCACAGCAATAATGAGTCTGTCATAGCCGACTGTTTCCTGAGTACCGGAAACCATATCTTTCACAATGACCGTCTTATCCAAAGCTTCCTTTTGCCCGATGATCAGCGTGATTTCCACTCCGAGTCTGTCCGCCACGCGCAGTTGAGATTTCAAACTTCCGCGACCGAAACTTTCCGCTGTCAAAATTCCATTTTTCTGAAGCTCAGCAAAAACATTCAGACTTTTCTTTTTAGCCAAGTCACCAAGTTGGGCAAGGAAAACGCGAGGCCTTGGCTCAATATATGATTTAGCATGCACTCTCTTCATTTCAGCCACCAAGCGATCCATTCCAAGTCCAAACCCGATAGCAGGAGTGTGTTCCCCACCAAGACTTTCGATCAAATAGTCATAGCGTCCTCCACCACCAAATGAGTGCTTCTTGCCTTCTTCATCATTAGACCAGATTTCAAAAACTGTTTTGGTGTAATAACTCAAACCTCGAACTAATTTTGGATTGATCATATATGGCAAATCAAGCTCATCCAGATATTCCAACAAGCTCTTGAAATGCACGCGACATTCGATGCAAAGGTGATCAACTGATTGCGGAGCAGTAGTTGAAACCTGGACACACTTATCTTCCTTGCAATCCAAAACTCGCATTGGATTTGTTTCCAAACGCTTTTTGCAATTCTGACAAAGTTTCTGTTTTTTAGATTCAAAGTAAGCTACCAACAGATTCTGATATTCCTTGCGACATTTGGGACATCCGATTGAGTTGACCTGAAACTGGATATTTTTTATTCCCAAGCTTGTTACAACTCTGTGAGCCAATTGAATGAGTTGTGCGTCCAAAATTGGATCTTGTTCTCCAAACGCTTCGAAGTTACCTTGCCAAAATTCGCGATAGCGTCCTTCTTGCGGACGATCATATCTAAAGATCTGTCCCATTGAAAATAATTTAACAGGTTTTGGCAGAACATTCATGCCATGTTGGATGTATGCTCGCCCAATCCCAGCCGTAAATTCAGGTCTTAGCGTAACCTTGTCTCCACCCTTGGTGTTGAAAATATACATCTCTTTATCAACGATATCTGTTCCAGTGCCAACTGAGCGAGTGAACAAATTGGCATATTCAACAACCGGCGTATCAATTCTTCCGAATCCATATTCCAAAGAAATACGCGTAAGCACTCGCCTGATCTGATCCCAATAAGGCTGATCGCCAGGCAGGATGTCTCTCATTCCACGTGGAGTCTGCAACAACAACTCTTCCTCCACCTGCACCTTTGCATTCTTCGCAGCCTTTTTAGTTCCAGCTGGAGCTTTGACGTTTTTTTTATCCATTTTTTTTGTAGAAATTTTCTTTACTTTTTTAACTGATAATTGCGCCATAACGTTATGAAAGTTTATAGAGTTCATAAGATTGCAAACCCACAAACAGAAACTTCGCCGATCTTATCAACCATCAACTTCTAAATCATCATTTAGATAAAAGCTTTTTAAAAATTATAAATTAAATTACAATCGAATTGAAAATTCTAGAATATTCCCATCTTTGGAATTGGCCAAGCTCTCACCAAGACCTTCCCAACCACATCATCCTTCGGCAAAGGTCCCCAAGCTCTGGAATCATGAGAAAACTGCCTATTATCCCCCATTACAAAATATTCTTTAGTGTTGAGCGAGCTGGTCACTGCGCCATTTGTCACCAGATGATCTTTGAGATAGGCGCTTTCATCCAACACAAATCCTTCAGGATTTTCGTTATTGAAGATTGTGACCCTTCCACCTTCCACTTTCACCTGTTCGCCAGGAAGTCCAATCACTCGCTTGATGAAAAATTGTTTGGGATCTTTTGGATATCTAAACACCACCACATCTCCACGCTTCAAATCCTTGAAAGTTTCAACATTGAAAAGATGGAGCTCTCCCGCTCGCACATCCGTCTTTTTGTATCCCAACTCGTTTATAATCAAATAATCTCCGTCATGAAAATTGGCTTCCATGCTTGCGCCTTGCACGAAAAACGGCTGAAACAAAAAAACCCTGATTGGCACAATGATGACCAGCGCCCAGAAAAAAACTTTCACCACTTCCCACAAAAAACTCCCCACACCATAATATACATCTTCATCTGTCTCTATGATTTCATTTTTATTTTCCATATTTTGCACTTTGATTAGCGCTTGACTTAATTTTCTCAAATCACCCTGCAAACATTCCGGCAATTGCAACCATATTACCACACTTTTAACTCAATTGCAAGGCCAAATATGCTTTAATTTAAGCGTTTTTTCGCCAACACGCAACCTTAGCTGAAACATCAATAACATTTTATCTTCTTTGACTTTTGACTTTTAATTAGGGTATTATGTTGATATGGACAGCTTAAGGAAAAGAGTCCCCGCGACTCCAAAGCGGCCCGACTATCAGAAAAAAAAACTGATTCCGACGGCAAACATCCCTCTCCCAAAGAGAGAGGAACTTTTCATATCCAAGGAAGAGGCTTTTCACATGGAAAAGCATGAAAAAAAATTCCAACAAGGAACAAAAATTAAAAGCGCGCTGGTCTTCATGCTGATCTTTGTGATTGCGATCATTTTGATATTAGCCACTTATTTCATCTGGAAGACAAGCTCAGTCAGCAGAAAGATGAATTCCCAAGAAAAAACCCAAACAACCCTATCTCAAAGCGTGCGGGCTCTGGCAGATACGATCGTTCCTGCAAATGAAATGGATCTCAAAGGCAAAGAAGACGGAAGAATAAACATACTATTGCTTGGAGCAGCTGGACAAAACAAGCCAGGCGGAAATTTGACCGATACCGTTATGATCATGAGTATAGACACGGAAAGCAAAAAGGTTGCACTTCTTTCTTTACCCAGAGATTTTTATGCGCCCATCATAACCACAGCTGATGTCAACGAAAAATCATCAATTGAAAAAATACGGATTTCCAATTCCTTTGCCAAAATCAACAGCCTCTATCCTATCGGCATAAAAGAAGGCCAGGGCGTAGAACTGGTGCGCAATGCCGTGCAAGAAATAACCGGACTTAAACTCAATTACTACGTGGTTGTGGATTTTGATGGTTTTGAAAAAATGATTGACCACATAGGAGGCGTGAATATTGTTTCCGAAAGAGACATCTATGACCCGACCTATCCAGGGCCAAACTATTCCTATCAAACCTTCTCGCTCGCCAAAGGTTTTCACAACCTGGATGGAGCAACGGCCTTGAAATATGTGCGCGAAAGACATGATGATCCGGAAGGTGATTTTGGAAGAGCCAAAAGACAACAGCAAGTCATACAAGCAGTCAAAAACAAATTGTTTTCCATGAAGACAATTTTCAACGTAATTGCGATCAACAACATTCTCGACACTTTGGGAGAAAATATCAAAACAGACATCACCATCAAGGATCTTGAAAGCTTCATCACACTCAGCAAAATTGTCGATTTGCAAAACATAGATAATGTCGTGGTTGATGCCTGGAAAAAAGAAAGTCTCTTGAAGGTTTCACACATTCCGACCAAGAATGGCAACGCTTTCATACTCATTCCACGCGTCGGCAATTACAGTGAAATTCAAGAAGTCACGGAAAACATTTTTCACCAGGATGAAATAAAAAAACGTCGCCAACTCATGACAGATGAAAATGCCTCGCTTGCGATCATCAACAAGAGTGGTGATCACAATCTTGCCGACAAAATAAGACTGCTCCTGCTCGAAAGACTAAACTTCAAAAATGTCCGCGTAATTGCAAACTCAGCTGAGAGCGCATCAATTCAAACCCAAACAACTGTCTCGCAAATAGAAAATGGGAACAAAATCTTCACCCTTGATGAATTGATCAAAAAAATTCCTGCCAAATTATCAATTGAAAACCCGATGAACCAGGAAGATGCGAGCGATGACATTGTGATAACATTAGGAAGCGATCTTATCGAAACCTACAAATATGATGAAGACAGTATTGAAGAATTCAACAAAGCGCAAAATACACAAGAAGAAATTTGAATTTATGAATAGATCAAAGTAATGCTAATAAAATTTAAGAAATTCCATCTAGCATATAGCACGTAGCAAAGAAATTCATTTTGTTACACGCTGTCTGCTACATGTCACACTACCAATGAAACTAATAATAGGCCTCGGCAATCCAGGAGATCAATATGAAAACACCAGGCACAATGCCGGCTTTATAGTTTTGGATGAAATTCGAAAAGTTTGGAATTTTTCAGAATTTCAATTTAACAAAAAATTCAATGCCGAGATTTCAGAGAGCAACAAGGATGGAGAAAAAATAATTCTAGCCAAACCCCAAACATTCATGAATCTCTCAGGGCAAAGCGTGAAAGCTGTTGCTGATTTTTATAAAATTTCAGCCGACGACATCGCAGTGATTCATGATGATCTTGATATTGATCTTGGCGCTTTCAAAGTTTCCACCGATTCTTCTGCGGCTGGTCACAACGGAATTCAAAGCATTATTGACCATTTTGGCACACAGAAATTCAAGCGCGTGCGTCTCGGAATCGAAGGAGCTGAACTCAAAAAAAATCGCCTGATGAGTGGCAGTGATTTTGTTTTGCAAAAATTTTCAGATGAGGAATTGGAAACGATAAAAAACATTTCAAAAGAAATCATAAAAAACTTGCCATAAAAAAATGCCCCGGCCTTACAATCAAGGTCTGGGCACAGCGTCAGTCATCTTTTTTCATTGAACACATACTGCATTCTCCTTTCCTCACAAAAGCGAGGCAGGGGATTTTTTCTGCGTTCAATGCGCAGAGCTTTGGAGGTTTGGTAGAAGATTGTTTGATCCATCAGCCTACAGAATGGATCAAGGATGAATATTTTGGCAATTTTAGAATCCAAGACCCGTTGCAAAAAGTATGCGAACGGAATAACCAGCAGGAACACTATGATAATCAATTGATCCATCATGGCCCTACCTCCTTTTTGGCCTGTTAAGATGCTAAACACTCACCTTTTGAAACACCCATTTCTATTATAAGGCTTAAATAAGCCAATAAGTTTGAAAAATAACATTTCTATCTATACTTCTATTATACTCCCTTTTTGGCAATTTGTCAATATGAATAGATAGAACTATAATTGAGATACTTCACAAAATTAACCATGAAATATCTCAACGCGCTCAACACTATTCAGGGACTTGGAGCAAAGAAGCTAAAACTGTTGGTCAATCATTTCGAAACAGCTGAAGAAATTTGGCATGCAAGTCTTGATGAACTGACCAACTCCGGCATCAGTGAAGATGTGGCCAGGATTATCATAGAGAAAAGACCATCTATTGACCCTGAACAAGAATGGTTGAAATTGGAAAAAGAAAATATCCAAGTTTTCACAGAAAAAGACCCGCAATACCCCGCCCTGCTGAAGCAGATTCCAGATAATCCGCACCTCATCTATACAAGAGGAGATCTGGCTTGTCTGAAACTTCCGTTGATCGCAGTAGTGGGCTCTCGCAAACTGACCAGCTATGGAATCCAAGCAGCTCATGGCTTTGCCAAAAGCCTTGCGAAAAATGGCATCTGTGTGGTCAGCGGTCTGGCTTTTGGCATCGATGCCTGCGCCCACCGCGGAGCATTGGAAGCTGGCGGCAAAACGATTGCTGTCCTTGGAAACAGCCTTGACGATCAAAATCTTGCTCCACGCTCAAATTTCAATCTCGCTCAAGACATTCTTGCTGGTGGAGGTTTGCTTATCAGCGAATTTTCAGTTCCAACCAAAGCTGAAATCTGGACATTCCCTGCTCGCAACAGAATCATGGCAGGGATGAGCCTGGGAACATTGGTCATTGAGGCAGCCGAGAAGAGCGGCAGCTTGATCACAGCCAATTTGACTTTGGATTATAATAGAGAAGTCTTTGCAGTGCCAGGGTCAATCTTTTCTCCCCAATCAACCGGCACACACAAATTGATCAAGGCAGGAGCAAAACTCGTCAGTTCAGCAATGGATGTCATTGGAGAACTGCGACTTGATTACATCGAAAACAAACCATCCCCCAGAGCAGCCACGGGACTTTCACAGACAGAAGAAAAAATATACCAAGAGCTCAGCCATGAAAGTCTTCACATTGACATAATAACCAAACTGACTAAACTAGAGACATCCGCCATATCATCCACCCTGGCTTTATTGGAGATAAAAGGTTTGATCAGAAATGTGGGAGGACAAAACTATATCAGGCTTTAGGCATTAGCTTTTCAGCTTTTTAGAAACATTGTTACACTAAAAAGCTAAGAAGCTAAATCCTAAGAAGCTATCAAATGAAACTTATCATCGTTGAGTCTCCTACCAAGGCGAAAACTATCACAAAATTTTTAGGCAAAGATTTCACAGTGAAATCTTCTTTTGGTCATGTGCGAGATCTTCCCAAGAGCGATATGGGGATTGATATCGAAAAAGATTTCGAACCAAAATATGTCATTCCGGACAAATCAATTTTGAAAGTCGCGGAGCTGAAAAAGCTTGCGATCAAGGCCACGGAAGTCATCCTGGCATCCGATGAAGACCGTGAAGGAGAAGCTATTGCATGGCATCTTGTTGAAGCCTTAGGTTTGGACAAAAAAAATAAGAAACCTTACTCGCGTATCGTTTTTCATGAAATCACCAAGACCGCCATCGAAAACGCCCTTAAAAATCCAAGAACTATCGATTTGAATCTGGTTGATGCTCAACAAGCTCGCCGCGTGCTTGATCGCCTGGTTGGATATGAGCTGTCGCCCTTTCTCTGGAAAAAAATTCGCCGAGGCCTCAGCGCTGGACGCGTGCAATCCGTGGCGTTGCGCTTGATCGTGGAGCGTGAACGTGAGATACAAAAATTTGAAGCTGAGGAATTTTGGACAATTTCGGCCCAGATGCAAAAAGAAGGTGCAGAAGAAAAACTAGATGCAAACCTTATTGAAAAGAATGGTGAAAAAATCGAGCAGACAATCACCTTGAAACTTTTCACTGGAGATTATAAAACCAAGAAAAGTGTCATCACTAACAAAAAAACTGCCGAAGAAATTTCACAGGAACTTCGCGACGCTGCATGTAAAGTTTTGAAAGTTGAAGAAAAAGAAACCCTCAGGAATCCTTCCGCGCCATTCACCACCTCAACTTTGCAACAAGCCGCTATCAGTAGTTTCGGTTTTTCAGCCAAGCAGACCATGATGATAGCTCAGAAATTGTATGAGGAAGGATATATCACCTACATGCGAACTGACAGCATGAACCTTTCCTTGGAATCACTCATGAGCGCAAGAAAATTGATCGAAAAAGAATATGGTAAGGAATATTCATTGGAAAGTCCGAGGTATTTCAAAACAAAATCCAAATCAGCCCAAGAAGCCCACGAAGCTATCAGGCCGACAGATCCGGAAAAAACTCCTGATGAACTCTTCCCTCTGCTGGAAGCAAACCAGCATAAACTTTATCGTCTGATTTGGAATCGCATGATTGCTTGCCAAATGCAAAGCGCTAAACTTTCTTCCGTCAAAGCTGACATTGAAGCGCAGGGAGCAAAAAATAAATATCTGCTTCGCGCTTCCGGTTCGACTGTGATTTTTGACGGTTTCTTGAAGGTCTATGCGACGCGAGCCGCGCAGGCTGAATCATTTCTGCCACCATTGAAAGAAGGTGATGATCTGAATGTTTTGGAAGTTTTGCCGGTTCAAAAATTCACCTCCGCTCCTCCGCGCTACAATGAAGCCACGCTAGTTAAGGTTTTGGAAGAGCATGGGATCGGACGACCTTCAACCTATGCACCCACCATTTCCACCATTATTGAAAGAAAATATGTCGACAAAAACGAAGACAAAAGACTTTTTCCAATGGAAATTGGCTTTCCGGTCAACGACTTATTGGTTGAACATTTTCCAGAAATAGTTGGTATAGATTTCACAGCGACCATTGAAAAGAGTTTCGATGACATCGCAGAGGGCGAGAAAAAATGGGTACCTGTCATCCGCGATTTCTATGAGCCTTTCCATAAACGTTTGGAGGAAAAAACAGACAGCGTCAAAAAGGAAGACTTGCAAGAAAAACTCGGCAGACCATGCCCTACTTGTGGCGGAGAATTGATCATGAAATTCGGTCGCTTCGGAAAATTTATCGCTTGTCAGAATTATCCAACTTGCAAATACACCGAAAAAACAGAATCGGAGAAAAAGGAAGAAGAAGAAAATTCAGGTGTGATTTGCGACAAGTGTGGAGCTCCAATGACTGTTAAACGCGGACGATTCGGAGCGTTTCTTGGATGCAGCAAATATCCGGAATGCAAAAACATCATGAATATCGAGAAAAAGACCGGGGTGAAATGCCCTAAATGCTCAGAAGGCGATGTCATTGAAAGAAAATCGAAAAAAGGAAAGATGTTCTACGGTTGCAACAAATATCCGCAGTGTGATTTCGTGATGTGGAACAAACCTACCGGCGAAGCCTGCCCTACTTGCGGGCAACCGCTTGCTTTTGCAGCCAAAGGCAAGATCACATGCTCAAACAAGGAATGTGGCTTCAGCAAAGATCAGGAATAGCAAAATAGCTTCTTAGCTTCGTTAGCTTGTTAGCTTTTTAGCCTTTTAGTAATAGAAACGCATGAGTCACGAAAAATCAGCATAAAAGTGCTGATTTTTTCATGCGAATTTATTGAGAATGCATAATTTTAGTCGTATCAATTAAATAATTACAATTAGCATATTTTGTTTTGCTGTTTTCTTTTTGGCCAACAATTCAGAGCAGTAATTCTTGAGTCCTTGACCATAGATTTGGGTCAA
>AMFJ01004336.1_pt1 | contig 17720 bp, 16 predicted proteins | sample 427208 | NCBI WGS metagenome assembly AMFJ01 (sample SAMN02954298, study PRJNA114691) | groundwater metagenome | biome: aquatic; feature: subsurface aquifer; material: sediment; isolation source: subsurface aquifer sediment | place: USA: Rifle, CO | collected 2008-08
TTTGTATAAAAGTTTTTATGATGTATTTAATTATAGTTGCAAGCGCGCTTAATTTCTTCATTGGAATGCTGGCGCTTAGAAATGCTCCGAAAAATAAATTAGCATTCGCTTTTATTTATATGTGTTTTGTTACCGGATTTTGGTCATTGTCTAACTTTTTGATGTATTTCTATGACACAACTATCTTTTTAAAAGTTGTTTATGCGATTGGAGATATGACAGCTACAGCTCTTTTGGGTTGGGTGTTTTTTTACGATGAAAAAAATAAAAAATACTGGAAACATTTTTTGATTTATCTTTCAGGATTTGTAATTACAGTTGTCACTTTGATAGATGGTTTGGTGATCAAGGAAGCTCGCGGAGTGAGTATTGGCGGAGTGGATGCGGATCCGGGGATACTGTTTAATTTGTGGGGGTTTCATATGATGGTTATGATAATTTGGGCAATATTAAAAACTGCTCGTCTTTATTTTAAACAAGAAGGGGAAAAAAGAATTCAAGCGCGCTATGTTTTGGCGGGCGTGGGAGGATTTGCAAGCACATCGCTATTGGTCAGCGTTATTCTTCCGGCTTTTGGTATTTTTTCCATAACAAACTTGGATAGTCCTAGCTCTTTGTTTTTTGCAATTTTCATAGGAATAGCAATGGTTAAGCATGAATTTTTGGGAAAAAAAGTAGTAGCCTCGCAATTACTGGTGGCAATTTTGATTTCTATTATAAGTGTGGAAATATTTTATTCCAGTAATGCCTTTGAAATAATTATGAGATTGATTGTTTTCATTGTCGTGTTTATAGTCGGGGCTATATTAGTGGAAAGTGTTGCTAATGAAAATAGGCAAAAAGAAAAACTTCAGAGTCTGGTGAATGAGTTGGAGTTTGTGAATAAGAATCTTGGAAAGACCACTGAAAAACTTCAGAAGGCTAATGAAAAATTACAAGAACTGGACAGGGTTAAGTCAGAATTTCTTTCAATCGCTTCTCATCAATTAAGAAGTCCCCTTATGATAATAAAAAATTTTTCTCGTATGGTTTTGGATGGAGCTTATGGAAAAGCCAGTAAAGAAATATTGCATGTCAATGAAAGAATTTGTAAAAATTCCGATAGGCTATTGGATTTAATTAGCGATTTTTTGAATTTTTCTCGGCTTGAGTCGGGAAAAATAAAATATGACTTTGATTTTTATGATTTAAAAGAAGTAGTTAAAGAAATAGTGGAAAATTATAAAATTAATGCGGAAGATAAAAAATTGGAATTGAATTTGAAAATATCGGAAAATTTTCCTGATAAAATATATATAGATAAGCGAAAAATTTATGAGGTGATAAACAATCTAGTGGATAATGCTATAAAATATACTAACGTCGGGAAAGTAGATGTAGTTTTAAGCAGGAAAGATGATGAAGTCCTTATTTCGATAATTGATACCGGTGTGGGAATATTAAAAAATGATTTGGATAAGTTATTTGGTAAATTTGCTCGAGGAAGCAAAATAACTAAATTGGAAGTCAATGGAACTGGTCTTGGTCTTTTTGTGGGAAAGAAATTTATCGAAGCTCATGGTGGAAATATAAAAGTTCACTCAGAAGGAGAGAATAAGGGTTCTGAATTTATCATAGAAATTCCAATAAAAGAAAAATAGGACATTATTTTTCAGAATCGTCGCCTAGTGATATGTTTTTTTGGAATTTTTTCACAAACTTTCCTTTGTTTGAAGCAAGAAACGGCATTTGTGGTTGACAGATGTTGTTTTTGGGTGTATAATTAATAGTTATGATGGCATAGGGTCAGAATAACAAGAGTTGTTTAAAAATGAAATATCGGAGGTGTCGCGATGAATGAGCAATGGAAAATCATTGCCGTGTTTGTCGCGGTGATGGCTTGTGCCTTGCTTTTTAAAAGCTGGCGCAAAAGGATTTTCGGAGCGGGGATTTATCATGCTCTCAATTGGGTTTTTGATAATCCATTATGGATTTCGGTTGAATTAGTATGGAAGGAAAGAGGTGTATTGGCGATGGTTTTTGCCGCAATTCTTCTTAATTGCGTATTGCTTTTTTATTATAGAAATAAAAAAGCTGAATGGGTTTTGTGGGATGCGTTGGATGAAGCGCAAGAGAAGCAGGACTTTTTCAAGAAGAAACTTGATTTATGGAGGGATAAAAAAACTTTTCGGAGTATTTTATTCCCAGTCGTATCTTATGTACCGATGCAGTTATTTTTTTTGTTGCTTCGTCTTCTGAAGGTGAAGTTCTGGGGCGATATGATAGCTTTCTTCTTTCTTTCAATCTTCCAGGATGCTTTCATCACAATGACTTACCTTCGACACGGATGCAATAATGGTTTGCGGATTAGAGATTATATGTTCTTTATTCTTAGTCTCGCGGTCAGTATTGGATATTGGGTTGTGAGGAATGGATTGATAACCGAACTGGTTATTCGTCCAGTGCTGAATTTTTAAAAGGGCAGATTATTGATTATAATCTAGCCCTTTTATTTTTTTTGTATTGATGTTATTATTTAAATAAAGATTGCTTTTAGATTTAAATGGTTTCAGAGGGAAGAAAATTATGGAAGAACAGAAAAATACCGTTAACACAGAATGTGGTGTTGATGAGAAAAATTTTGATGTCAATGATATATACACCCCCCTATCAGTTGCGAAAGAAGAGATTTGGAGGAGGTGGAATGACAAGGAATTGAGGAAAAAAGTGGAAGATTTTTTGGGAGGAGAGTTTCCTAAAATTTTTAAGGAAAAACCGAAAGCTGCATTGTTTAGATTTATAGCGACTCCAAATTTTGAGTTCAGACATTTTTTTGATTTTGCTAAAATTTCTAGTCTTGATCCAATCTATATTGAGTTTTTGGAAGATAAATTTTGCACAAGAAATCAGGATAAGGTATGTCTTGGAAAAATTACAATTTCAGATGGGAAAAATAAAAAGAAAATAAAAATTATAGATCTTCAGAATAATGACAATAAAAATTTTTCAAACATTAAAACATTTAATGGTGGAAGTTTGGTTGGATTCCATCATGATATTTTCGCTAAATTCTATGAAGATGTAGAAAAATTTGACATTTCTTCATTCAAGACAAATGGAGAGAATGCACGGGATGTATATGTTAAGTTTTTTTCACTTTTTTTATGCAACGGAATTCTTTTTGAAAATTATATTAAAAAAGACAATAACTATGAAAAAAAGTTCATAGAGGATGTTGTTTCTCCGGCATTTCATTATGTATTAGAGAAATTTAAGATTAAGCCTTTGATTGTTCCTTTATTGCCTATTGAAGATGAGGATCAAGAGGATTGGATGTGGTATCCGTCTCAGGTGGATGATTATATAAATGAAAATTGTTCTAAATAAATTTAAAATAAAAAAATAAAAAATGAGTAACAATTTAATTACAAACTCAATAGACATATGCCTTCCTCTCGTTATGGATTCTTTTAGTGGAAATTTAGGGCTTCTTTATTACTCACATATTCCAGTGATAGCGATATCTTTATTTTTTGGTTTTTTTATTTTAATTAGAGGTAAGGGAGAATTGTTGTCGAAAGTGTTTTTTTTAATGGCATTATTACTCTCCCTATGGTCAATTCTAGATTTATTTACTTGGTTGAGTTGGGATACTAGAGTTCAGATGTTTGCTTGGTCAATAACGACATTGGTTGAGCCTTTACTTTTTGTAGTCAGCTTGTATTTCATTTATGTTTTCATTAAGAAGAAGGATGCAGCTCTTAAATATAAATTTTTAGTACTTACTATATTGCTTCCCTTGATTGTTTTTATGGCGACAAGGTTTAATTTATATGCGTTTAATTCTAGTGAATGTTATTCCTTGGAAAGTAATTATGGTTTAAACTATAAATATTTTGTAGAAATAATATCATTATTTGCTATTGCTCTTTTTTCAATAGTGAGTTTTAAAAAAGCCGACAAGTATTTTAGAGAGCAGATTCTAATTTTATTAATAGGAATTGCATTATTTTTATTTTCTTTTTTTTCCGTAGTGTTTTTGGGAGGGTATTTAGCAGAAGTTGGATGGGGTATGTCTGGTTATAAATTCGAATTGTATGGCTTATTTGGTGCAGTTACTTTTATGGGATTTCTTGCCTATCTTATAGTGAAACATAAGGCATTTAATATAAAACTTTTGGGAACGCAGGCTTTAGTGGTGGCTATGAATATTATTATCGCCGCGCAGTATTTCTTTGTCGAAAGTAATATGAACATTATTTTGATAGGCGTAACTTTGATTTTGGCTCTTGGGTTTGGATATGTTTTGGTTAAATCTGTTAAACAAGAAGTTGAACGCAAGGAACAGCTTCAGGTTATGGCGGATAAATTGTCGGCGGCTAATGATCAGCTTCGCAAATTGGACAACGCCAAGACCGAGTTTATTTCCATCGCTTCTCATCAACTTCGCACCCCATTGACTTCTATCAAAGGATTTGTTTCTTTGATTATCGAAGGCTCTTATGGGGAAATTAATGACAAGGCTAAGGACGCTTTGGAAAAAGTTTATGCTTCCAGTGAAAGATTGGTGCATTTAGTGGAAGACCTTTTGAATGTTTCTCGAATTGAATCCGGAAGAATGCAATTTACTTTTGAAAAATCCGACATCGGCGAACTGATGAAAGAATTATATGAGAACTTTATTTTGGTTGCCAAGTCGAAAGATTTGTATTTGGATTTTAAATTGCCGGATGAAAAATTGCCGATGGTGTCGATGGATCCTGCCAAGATGCGGGAGGTGATTTCTAATTTTACGGACAATGCTTTGAAATATACAGAAAAAGGCGGAGTGGTGATGAAGGGAGAAAAAACGGAAAATAATACGATTAAGATTACGATTTCTGACACGGGAATCGGAGTGCCGGCTGATGAAATGCCATATCTTTTCAAAAAATTCTCTCGCGGAAAAGACACCGGCAGATTGCACGCCACCGGAACCGGTCTGGGTCTTTATGTCGCCAAAAATATTATTGAAGCCCATCACGGAAAAGTCTGGATAGAATCCGACGGCGCCGGCAAAGGCTCCAGATTCATCATAGAACTTCCAATCGAACAAGCGGCGTAGAAAAATTAAATATCTTTTAAAGTCTAATAGGCGCTTGATTTTCTTGCTATTTTGTGCTAGAATATAAGTATGAAAATACTTAAATTAAAGATGAATAAGTTGTTTTGGTTTTTGAATAAAAATGAGCCTGTTTTGGATTTTTCCAAAGATCGACATTTGATTATTCATCAAACATTGGCATTGGGAACAATGAAAGATGTGCAAAATCTTTTTCGAAAATATGGTCGCGATGTGATTAATCAAGAATTTCAAAAGCCCGTAAAGGGCATTTATACTCCGGCTGTTTTTTATTTTTTTGAACATATTCTTGGCGTTAAAATAAAAAATAGCGAACAATATATTAAAAACATATATGGAAAAACTCCATCTCGACATTCTTGATCAAGAAAGAAAAAATATTTTTCAAAAACTTTCGAGTTTTAATTCTATCGGATATTTGTCAGGCGGAACAGCTTTAGCGCTTCAATTAGGACATCGAGTGTCGTATGATTTTGACATTTTCTGTTCAAAAGAAATCCCAGCATCTTTTCCTGAAAAAGTTCGAAAAGAAATATTTATAAAAGAGGTGCTTGTAAACAGCGGGGATGAATTCACGTTTCTTACGGAGCATAATATTAAGATATCTTTTATTTTTTATCCTTTTGATTTGAAAAAATATGTGTTTGAATTTTCAGGAGCTCCTTTGAAAATTATTTCTCCGTTTGGTATCGCATTGACAAAAGCGTATGCGATGAACAGAAGAAATGCTTGGCGGGATTATGTGGATGTGTATGTTGTTTTAAAAAAAGGAATTATGAAACTCGATGATATTATTCGAGAAGCCTATGTGGTATATGGAGAGCTGTTTAATGAAAAGCTTTTTCTGACACAACTTTTATACACAAAAGATATTTCAGAGGCGGAAATTAACGGAACGCAAATGATTGAACCGGCAAGAATTGATGAAGTAGTGGGTTTTTTCAAAGAAGAAGTCGATGCTTATTTACGCATAAAATTATAATCTTTTGTCTGTAATTTATTTGGAACAAATAATATAAATAAGGCTCCAGATTCATAATAGAAATTCCGATTGAACAGGCGGCGTAGAAGAATTAAATATTTTTTTGAGTTGTTTTTTTGTTGTATTTGTGCTATGATTAGGGCATGAAAATGGATTTTGAAAAAATCAAAAAGATTGCCGAAAAGCATAACTTGAAATTGTTGTTGCTTTTTGGTTCGCAGGCAAGAGGAATTACGCACAAATTCAGCGATTATGATTTTGGGTATGTAAGCGAAGGCGAGATGGGCTATATTAAAGTCGGGGAACTGAGTGAAGATTTGGAAAAGTTGGTTGGAAGCAAATTCGTTGAAGTGATCAATCTGAAAAAATCAGGGCCATTTTTACTCAAGGAGATTGTTAAGAACAATAAGATTCTTTTTGCTGAAAAATATGCCTATGAGAATTTTTTTTCTTATGCCGTAGCGGAATATTTGGGAGCCGGAAGACTTTTTAGGCTGCAAAAAACTCTTTATAGAAATACGATTAATAAATATAAACAAAAAATCCAATGTTAAACAAGGAACTTGTTCAGAGAAAAATAAACAATATTGAAAATTATATAAAAGAAATAGAGCCTCTTTTGATTTTGGATGTTTCTGAAATTGCCGGTGATGTTTTGAAACTTCGGACGATTGAAAGAAATTTTCAATTGATAGTTGATACAATGCTGGATATAAATACGCATATTATTTCGGCGAAAAACTTAAAAGCTCCGGAAACTATGCAAGAAACTTTTTTAATCCTAGGAGAAGCAAAAGTGCTCCCCCTTGATTTTGTTAAAAAAATCGCGCCAGTTGTTGGATTGAGAAATATAGTGGTTCATGAATATGAGAAAGTAGACAATGAAAAAATGATGAGTGATGTGAAAGACGGTGCTTCCCAGTTTGGAGAATATATTGTGCATATTGATAACTTTTTGGAGAAAGAGTAGGCAGCAAAGGCTCCAGATTCATCATAGAAATTCCAATAGAACAACCGGCATAAAAAGCCGGATATTTTTAAATGATTTAATTTCGCTATTAGAAAAAATTTTTGTAGAAAAGAGATTATTTTGATATACTGAAAACATTGATAAATCTTGTAAATTTAATGAATTTAATTTTATGAAACAAATACAAACAATAAACGCATTTGTCGAGAAGTTGGTTGAGGAAAAAAAATTTGAAAATGTTGATGCTGATGTTCTGAATCAAATAAAAATGGATTTGACAGAAAGAGTGGAAGATCGAATCAATGCGACGATTTTGGAAAATATGCCGAAGGATAAACTAGAGGAATTCAGCGCGCTTTTGGATGGCGCGAACTCGGAACAGATTGATATTTTTTGTCGGCAAAATATTTTCAATTTGGATGAAGTGTTGGCTGGGGCGTTGGTGGAGTTTAGAGACACATATTTAAATTCATAAAAAAATGAATCTTGAAAAACAAAACGTAAATTTGTCAGCTCCGGAACCGGAAAAAAAGAAACACAAAATTGTCATTGCGAGCGTCGATATTGAGCAGCAGGCTCGCGATATTGCGGAGGAAAAATTATTATCTTCAAAAAAGGAACTGAAAGGTGTCTCCGGTTTTTGGAATAAAATTTGGAAACATAATTTAGCTCACGAATATTATCGTCAAAAAGAAATTGCCAAAGCGAAAAGAGAAATTCAACAATCCGGAAACCTTTATGTCGGAGAAAAAGGCGAGAAAGCCGATCACGATAATGCGATGAACGCGATTGTTGAACGTTTTGTTTCCGAATACGAAGGTGAGGATTTATTGCGCAGAGGGGAAGAAAAAAGAATATTAAAAGAAGAACAACTGGGAGAAAAGGGATTAAGTGAGAATATTCAAAATTTAATAAAACAATTTGCATCCGGAACTATTACAGAGGAACAGTTTAATTTGGAAAAAAATAATATTTTTGGCAATAATCTCACCGATTCAAAAGAAAAATCACCAGCGAGAAAATCCTTGATATACGCAGATAATCTTTTGGAGATTGCAAAACAAATTAAGGATAGCATTGCGCACGGAAAAGGATTGGATGCGTTGGATGAAGATTTTGAGATTGTTTTAGGAAAAGCGCGAGTTGGCGTTGAAACCGAAGCGCAATATAATGCGGTTGATCGTCTGACAGAGAAAGTGCAGAAGTCTTTTGTTGGAAGATTTGTCAACGAAACCAGTGTCGCGATGGCGGTGTCAATTGCATACGGGATGATTGTTAAAGGAACGGTGAGTGTTGCTCATCGCGGAGCCAAACTCGCGGGACCCTTGGGGATGGGCATTAGCGCCATAGTTGGTGGATCAGTAGCTGGTATGCGGGAACATAAAAGGATTAATGAAGAACGCGCGCAACATAGCAGAGAAATGGCCAAGGGAAAAAAGATTGAAAGCGGCTCGAAAAGACGAGAGGAAATGGAGAAATTCAGATATGAAACGAAAAATTCCACTGAATTAACCGGCAACTTGAAAGAGGCGCTTGAAGGATTGAAAAAACAACCCAGCGATCGGCAATTATCCTTAGTGCTCGAGCATCTCAATGAAATAAATTCGCGCATCACTTTTTCAGATCAGGAAAAAGTTGATTTGATTAGTTTTTCTGATTCAAAAAATGTTGAACGAGAGAGAACGGCAATGTATATTATGGCTGCCGAAGCGAAAGTATATTTAAGAAAAAATATTCACGCTGATTGGGCTACTCCCTATAACAATGAACAAGGACTAGATGAATATTTGCAACACGTTAAAGAGGCGAAAATACAAAAAGATTTTTTGGGAGAAAAAACTGTCAAAGACAAAGCTTTTAGTAAGATGAAAAACAAGAAAGTTGCTTGGGCAGTCACAAAAGGACTTGGAATTGGTTTGGTGGTTGGGGCGGCAGCGCAGGAGATAGGAACAAGTTTTAATAATAGGGAGGGTGTTTTTAGCGGAGCAGGCGCGAACGAAAAAAACCATCACTACACGGCCTTGGGTTATTTGCGTCGACTGATAGCAGGCGAGTTACCTTCGGGGGAAATGTCTTCACGGCAAGAAATTGTAGAAATTAAAGATTTTATCAAAGACCACGAAGAATTATTTTCTAAAATTAAACGTGGAGTTTGGGCGGACAACGACACGTCAAAATTCGATAAGAATGAATTAAAATTGCGGTGGGGCGGAGAAAAAGGAGCAGGGATTGATAAAAACGGAAACTATATTTTTAATATCAGGCAAATGACGCAAGGCGGTTCTTTCCATAATGGAAAAAATTGGAATCCGCAGGAGTTGATGAAAGAAGGAAAAATGAAATTGTTAGTTTCCTTGTCCGAGAATACGCAAAATCAAGTTGTTGAAATTCCGATTGACGCCAATGGAAATGCGATTATTGATCCAAATAGCGAAATTGGAAAAATTGCGTTTGAAAATTCAAACGGACATGCCAAATTTATTGGAAAATTTGCCGAGGTTGGCGTGATGGAAAATAAAGTTGATGGCGTTGATAATTTTGATATTCTCGCAACGCATACTGGTGATGGGATTAAGGGCGTAGAGACTACCGAGTTCACGGAGCCTGTTGGATATAATGTTGAAGCTCCATTTGTGGTTCCAGTGTTTTCAAGAAGACCGATGGAAAAGCTGGGTAAAGAAATGGGGAGTGGACCAATGGTTTCATCGGGCGAGCAATCAATAACACAGAAACCAATAAGAAGCGAAGCGGAAAAACTGGAGAACATCCGATTGTTTCATGGACTTTTGAAATCTATGGAAGAGTCTATTTTAAAAAACAAAAATAATAATCCCGCTCGAATAGCAGCGTTGCATACTATATATAGGTTAAATAAATATGAAGATTTGAATGCGGCGACAATAGAAGATGGGGATAAGAAATTTTTGGAATTGACTAGAAAATTGTGGACAGAATTGACAGTGCATGAAAAACCTGATCGTGATGCAAATGCTTGTTTGAAATTGATGGAGTTGGCTGAAATAAAAATTGATAAGGTGAAATTTGTTGGCAAGGGAGATATTTCAGACAGCGGTGTCATTATGGACACATCGAAAGCGCAACATGGCGTGATCAGCGAAGAAGATGGTAAAAGACTAATCATTGATCATCATGGCAAAGAATCGGGCCGAGACACATCGGCTGCTAAATTTGTATATGAAACTTTAGTGGAATTGGGACTCCTGAAAAAGGAAAAATATTTGGATGAATATGTAAATTTTGTGACGAAGTGTGATAATATGAATTTTTCTTCTGATGAAGTGAAACAGGTGCATAAAAATTATTCCAAAAATTTGTATGGTTTATCTTTTAAGATGAAAACAGAGGATATTTTTGAATTATTTAAAAACGGAGTGGATCCTATGGCCGATCTCCCAGATGATTACTTGAAGAGTCATAAGTACTTCAATCCGCAGAATGGTGGAAAGTATGAGTCGCTTTCCAAATTGGCGGAATATATGGAAAATCAGATTAAAAATGGTAAGAAGGCTTTGGAGAAAATGGAAAAAGCCGGATTTGTGGTGGATACGGGTGGCGATCGTTTTGGAAAAATATTAATAGATACGAAAAAGAAATCCAGTAACGGAAAATATTATAATAGGATAGATGGAGATAATGGTTCCAATCAACTGGAAGTTTTTTCTAAAGGATATGGCGGATATTTGGTTTGGTCTCCGATGGAAAATAGCTTTGTTTTGTATACTCAGCGTAAAATAGATGAAGTATCTATCCCGGGCGGGTTTTCTCAAGGATTTAATGTGCGTGGAAATATGTGGATGAAACCTCAACAGGATTTGGAAAAATTGACGATGACGCTGGAGGAAGTGTTGTCGAAATTGAAAGGAAATGATTTCAAGATTGAAGGTGACTTGAAAAAAACATTAGGTGTTGACTTGAAAGGCAAGGAGATGCTGGAACTTTTGGATGAAGGAAATTTGACAGAGGATATTTTGAAAAAATCAGCCATTGAAGCGAATGTTCCTATCTCGAAACTGTTGGCCGAGGTGATGAAGCCCCTGATTGCTGTTAATAAAAAGTATCAAACTGAAACCAAGAAAATATCACTCGATAAAAATAGAACAGCCAATGCGAATGCGGTTGCGATAAAGTTATTGCTTGAGTATCAGGAAAAGAAAAATGGAAACGGAAAGCATGAAAAGCAACGAAATATTTCCGATTCAGTGAAAAAAATGTCAGATTTGTTTTCAAATTTCGGGCTGTCTTATGATGCGATTAAAGAGGAGGCCAAAAGAATTCAAGCTACGCCAGCTGAGTTGGCCGTTGGTTTTGTTCAGAGTGATGATAAATTACGCGCTCAATATGAAACACAATTGGATGCAATCCCAGTTGCTGAGCGAGATGAAAAATCAACTGCAGAATTAGCGATGGTTGTTATTTTAGAAAGTGAAGAGGCTGTGTTAAAAGAAAGAATCAAAGAAAAAGATCAAGCTGTTACACAAAAGGAATTGGAAATCAAAAATGAAACCGATCCTCAAAAGAAACAAATCTTAGAAAAAGAAAAGATGGATATAGGAAGTGAAAAAAATAAATTAAAAAATAAATTAGCTGATATTGGGGAGCAGCTTATATTCCCAGAGACATTTTAAAGTTTATAGTATATCAATAAAATGAGTGAAAAAAATCTATTTAGTAATGCTTTGCCATTAGGTGCAAAAAAAGAAAATAATGAAATAGCTGATATTAACCGGGAAGATATACTGGAAACTTTATTAAAAGACGGTAATTTGACCAGAGATATTATAATCAGAGAGGCAGAAATAATAGGCGTGACGGCTGAAAGATTGGGGGCTAGGCTTTTAAGTAAAGCTGGATTAAGGACTAGTCTTGCTGATTATATCAAACAAATTGAAAAGGATGTATCACAAAACGAATTATTTAGAAGAGATGCGATCTTTTCTTTCTTAGAGAAAATCCAACAAAAACCGGAGAAGGTTGAAGAAGAGATTAAATTGGTGGGTTTTCCGGAGATTCCGAAAAAGACAATAATCAAACAACCAGAAGAAGAGCCGCAACCAGTGGTGATTCCTCAGAAAGAGGTGTTGACGCCAGAAGCTCCAATCCTGGAGTCAGTTCAGCCCATCTTGGAATCACCTGTGGAATTTGAAAGGCCACCTCTTCCAAAAATATGGGCAGAACCTGAACAAGTTCCAGCGCCAATTTCAACTCCTGAATCAATTTTGCCAACAAAATTAATAGAACATATTCCGCAGCCAGAAAGAAAAAACTGGTGGGAAGTGAAAAGGGAAGCAGAAGTGATGGCAATTGAGGATTTGGATGGAGATATGAAAAAATTCGAGAAACATATAAGATCATTGGGTGTGGCAGAAAAAGATGCAGCTGGAAAATGGCAGTGGACTGGAGATGATAAGAAACTTGTTTTTCTGGGAGATATTTTGGGTGATCGTTGTATGGATGGTGTTGAAATCACTTCTAATATTGGAGACCTTGCAAAGCAGGCAGAACAGCAAGGCGGACAAGTCGACTTCCTTTGTGGAAATCACGATATGGATTTAATTCGTTTTTTATGTGGTGATGGCAGTGATAATTATGCAGAAAAAAATGCAGATTTATTAACGGGACAAAATATTGGAATTTGGGAATTGGCTCAGTTTGATCCGGATCATGATTCAGAATTAAAGAAGGTGGCATTATTCGTAAGATCGTTTTCTGAAGACGACGTTACCTTTGATAAATTTAGACAGGATCAACAGTGGTTATGGAAAAAATTGTATGATAAGATGCCGGAGATCTTGGCTAATATGAGAAATAGTCAGGAAGGCAGGATGGTTTTGGAAGATATTTGCAATATCAAGGTGGCGGTTGTTCATGATGACATTTTGTTTTGTCACACTGATCCGACGATTAAAATGATTGTTGATCTTACAAGGGATGGAAATATCAACCAAAGAGTTTCGGAAATTAATAGAATAGTCCAAGAAAATTTAAGAAGAACTTTGTTTCAGAATGAAAAATTGGATGATAATTTTAGGAGAATAGAGGAAACATATTTTAATGCACATAATAGGAAATATTTTGTGGAACAAGAATCATTTGAAAATCTGGCCGAGGATTTATTAGTAAAGGTGATGGAGTATTTGTATGAGAACAATGCAATTAATTTTAATCAAGATGCGAAAGAAGATTTTGATGAGAATGGCTTCAAGGGTCTTAAATGGGAAAACTGGACAGTAAATTATTTGTTTCGTCAGCTGGATTCGATTGATATAAATAAATCAGTGATAGAGAGGGGTATTGATGAGTGGAAGAGAGAAAATGGATTATCCGGTGATTACATTGATGATGTGATTGAAATATTGAGAGTGATTGGAGAGAAGATGCCAAAAGTTTTTGATAATAATGAAAAGTGGCATACCGAATTTAAGAAATTAAACGAATTGACGGAATTGATAGCGGAAAAAATAAAAAATGTGAATCCAGTGGAGGATGATATTGTGAAAGTTAGAAATTCCGGTATTAATGCGATTATCCACGGACACTCGCCTGCTACGAATAGATATTATGATAAAAATGATTTATTAATTGTTTCGCCACATGTTACTTTTTCGGGCGGGTCTAATAAGGGAATTGGCGTTTCTATTATTAAGAAAAATGGAAAAATAAAAGTGGGCGGAAAAGATTTTCATCAGTAAAAATAAAAAATTTTAAAAATAAAAACAGGGTTGGCAATGCCAATCCTGTTTCGTGAAACATTTAGATCAAAGGAGTTGTGCACAACGTGGACAAATGACAGCTGATGAATGGGCAGTGAATCTGCATTTTGAACAAGAGCGCAGGTCATTGGCAAATTCATAGAGCAACATTGTCGGAAATGGTCGCTTTACGATGTTTTTCAAACACCGATCCAGATAGAGCCGTAGTTTCGGTCCTAATGCTTGAGCGACTGGTCCACATTCCGGATGAAGTTGTACCGTTGCTGCACTGTTGGCTGTATGTTTTCCCAAAATCCGATCCTCCCTGTCGGCATTTGAAATCATGCCGGTCATAAAGGGATCATATTTGGTTAGTACCATCCAGCTAATGCAGGCGAATGCCCACCAGTCATGCTCAGGTGTAAAATTTGGCCATGGTTTTCCGTTCCTGTCTGCTTGAATCACATCGGGATAATATATGATTGCCTTATCTAAGACCCTCGACGCATATTCGATGCCGAGATCGTTTTTGCGATAGATACTCCAACTATCAACGTCGATAAGTTTAACCCGTATTTTTCCAGGTTCGAGCTTGAACAGGACATTACTCGGATTGAAGTCGCCGATGACAAATCCTTCATTATGGATCAAGCGGACGGCTTTGCATAATTCTGCCAGAAGCAACCCGGCGGATTTAAGATCCATTCCTATTGATTCGCTGTCATATTCCGTTAATATTTCATTTAGGCTGTGCCAATCGGAAAATTGTTCCATAGCATAACCGATGACTTTGTCGTTTTTTTCTTCCCAGATCAAATCCATTGGGACCGCGCTTACAGACCGGACTTTTTCATATGGCCTGTCAGGGCTGACGAAAATCTTACTGATGTTAGACAATTGGTCAGTGAAATTATCAGGATTATGAAGTACTTTGATGCAGATTTTTTTATCAGGAAAATAAACATTTCCTTGTCCACCGGTTTTCATAGCGGATTCCAGAGATAGCAGATCATAGCGGATTGCATTGCTTCCATGTCCCAATCGAACGTATTTCGACATACCAGCCTCCTTTTGTGTCCCCAAAAGACTCATTAAGAATTCAATCAATTCTGAAAACAGCGTCCGGATTGAATTGTTGAGAAAAGTTTTCATTACTCGCTCCCTTGGGGGGGTCCCATTCATATAAAGGTTTGCGCCCTTCAAAATTCAGGCTGATGAAATAAACGCCAGGTGATAATTTCCCGTTTTGAAACCACGGATTACGCCAAGCTCTCATTTGCCAAAAAGCAATTGAGCAAATTGTAACGAGTTCACCCAATAGAATTGGTTTTTTTGTGACCATTTCATTCCAGGCTTGTTCGCCAAGTTTTGATCGGTATTCGGGCAAATGATTTTTGTGGCAAAAACGAAAGCGAATCATCCAGTACGGCTTATTTTGTGCCCAGCCTTTTTTCATTTGAATTCGTTTCTGTTTCCAGGCGCCAACCAGTTCATAGTCGGTTTTCAGCAGTCCTGCGGGTAATTCTCGCAAATCGAGCATTTTTTGATGGAATTGACTTCCATTGGTTAAATCGATGCCGGCACTTTGCGATCCGACATTTTTTCGAATTGCGGCAAGTTCAAGATTTTCTTCGGTCAGATCCTCTAAAAATTGAGGAATTGCTGAGAGGTTGCTAAAACTGAATTGCAACGAGATTTCACGGTCCTTGTTATCAATAGATGCTAGTGTAGTGGTCATTTGTCGGTCCTCCTTTGTAAAAGTACATTTAAATTAATCAAATAAGGTTGGATTAATTTGTTCGGTCGGATCTTTTTTATGACCCTTTCTGAAAAGATGCTCTTTATTGTCCTCTTTTTAGAAAGAATTTCAAAAAATATAATAAGGACAGATGGAGAAATAAATTTTTCCCCATCTGCGGACTCTTGATAGTCCGGGTTTATCTGCAGGCTTGGCTTGAAAAAATACCGAATTGATGGCGGAACGATGCCTGTTTTTCTTTCATATTTTTTCCGCGGGCGATATCATAAAATCCGAGACCGGTAAAGCCGGTTTTTTTGACCATGATTTCAAATTGCTCTTTCGTCAATCCATCGCTGGTATTGAAGAATCCGATTACGGGTTGAAGATTTTTCGCGTCAATCTTTTCAATTCCATTGAAAGCGGTCGAGACCGAAGCTTCATCCAAAGGATTTTCATTGTTGGCCCCATCAGTAAGTATGATGATTTTCCCCTGAGGGATGCTTCCACGGCTGTTTTGGCGCAAATGTTCCATTGCGCTGGCAGTCCAAATGATTCCGGAGCGCATCGCTCCATAGAGAGCAGTTCGTCCTTTGAGTCCTGGCTGATCAAACATATTCAGACTGAGCGGTTCTGTCCCGAGTTCTTCAAGTGTTTTGAAACCGCGCCAAGCTGGGACAAGTTTTTCGGAGAAAAGCAGGCAGCCCAACCGCATTGGACCTCTTGCACGTTCACTTGCTTGCTTGAGAGACGGAATCATAACGCTATTAAAGCCATTGATGAGCTCTTTGTAGTAGTCATCCATTGACCCGGAAATATCCAGAATAACGTTAAAGATAATCGGTTTACCAGTTTCTTTCCTGTGGTCTATTTTGGTTGGTGCCAGTGCGGGCTTGGCCTGCATTTTTTTCCGCACATCCTCGAATGTTTCGATGGTGATTTTAAATCCTCCCATGATAGTGCTCCTTTTAAGTCTTGGTTACTTGGTATGTTACATCATAAAAATACCAAACAGTGGAATCAATATCGACTTTAGGGTGAACGACAATATTTCATAAGCCACTCCTTTTTGTAAAGAACTTTTGAATGGGCTTGTGCTCATCCAAAGCATTGCTTTTTTCAAGCAAGGCTTTCCTAAAAGCTAGCAAGAAGCTGTTTTCGGGAAAATATTGCTTTTGAAGTTTCAATTTTTGGATAATTTTAATGAATTCATCATAACATTAAATGATAGTATTGTTTAAAGCGGTTGTCAAGGGACTTATTGACACCTTTTTTTCTATAAGCTATATTGTAATATCAATTATTGAATAATGGAAAGTTGTTTAAAAACAAGGTGAAAAAAAGGAGACTATCTATGAGTCGACGGAGGAAGCAAAAGTGTAATAAAAAAAGCCGTCGAAATGATGGCAGGAAAAAGTGGCGTCCTGGTATATTTACAAATCGAAGAAATCCCGGATTTTTCCTAATAACGCCTATTGATATTTGGTACAACATCAAGGAGAGAGCTTATTGCTGGTTCTGGCGTGTTCCTGAGGGTTCATATATCGCATGGGATAAAAAAGGGAAGATTAAGGGGCATTCAACAAAAGCGAAACGCCCATATTTCGGGTGATTAGAATAATTCGCAGAAAAACGACAGGAGAATCACTATGAGACGGTACAATGGAAACGGGAAAAAGAAAAAAAGCGGTAAGCAAAAGCCACGTATGATTTGCTGGCGCTGTAAAAGACCAATGAGTTTGGGCAATTCTTGTCGGTGGGGCAATCACCGTGTGCATAAGGGCGATTGTTACTCATGGTGCTGTAAGAATCTCATTACTGGTAAGAATCTTGCCGACAAGATTCGTAAACAGCAACAGCCTCGCCAGCAAGGATTTTTTGCACGCCTGTTCTTCGGTTGATAGTATCCATCTTAGTAGATTTGAAATATCATTTTCAATCAAAGGAGGCAGTTTATGGCTCGTAGTAAGGGTAACATTGGAAAGGAGCTTTATAATCTGAGGCAGAAAAAAAGAAACCTTAAGGAACGAATCAGTCAATCGATGGGCGACACTGGTCCGCACGGTGTCACTGGAAAGTGCAAGGGATTGCAACAGGAACTTTCCAGGGTCGTGAAAAAGGAAAAAAGGAAGAAGCAGAAAATGCGGAGGAGATATTTTTAAAAGGCAGTTTAAAATAACGGGAAACTATCCCGGAATATTCGCCCCTGGCAACTTTGT
>AMFJ01007670.1_pt1 | contig 17710 bp, 19 predicted proteins | sample 427208 | NCBI WGS metagenome assembly AMFJ01 (sample SAMN02954298, study PRJNA114691) | groundwater metagenome | biome: aquatic; feature: subsurface aquifer; material: sediment; isolation source: subsurface aquifer sediment | place: USA: Rifle, CO | collected 2008-08
TTTAGTATTGCTGCATTTTTATATAGGGAAGTTCTAATGTAATAATTTTTTAACTTGCTTGATAGGTATAAAACATTCACATATTTTAGTAAAACCTTAAATTTTTCTTTGTTAAAACTTTTATCTTTGATATTATAAGTCATATTAAAATAATTATTGATAGCTGTATGAAAGGATTTTGTAAATTATGAAATTAATACGTTTGGTTTTATTATTATTAATTGCAGTTTTAATTAATTCAGGGGTGGGAATCATTGCAAATCCTGCTTTTGCTCAACAGTCTTTAACTGTTGGTACTGTACAAAAATATATTCATAAGGGCATGTCTCAAGATCAGGTTGTAATGGCTTTAGGTTCACCTAATATAGTTACTCAGGATGGTAACGGAAAAGAGACCTGGGTTTATGACAAAATGTCCTCTACAATAGTCGATAGAAATAAAAATGAAAGTGCTCTTGAAAAAGGTACTGCTATTAAAAATTCCTGGCGTGGTTTATTAAACTTAGTAACATTAGGGCTGCTCACTGATGGAAAAACAGAACTAAGGGATGTTTCTCAATTAGAAACTTCACAAAATACACTTACTATTGTTATTAAATTTGACGAAAAAAATAGCGTTGAGAGCTACTCTTATCACAGCAGCAAATTTTAAAAAATGGTATTACGATCCATTTTTAGTCTTCGACGGAACGATCAGTAATCCAAGACAGTGACTTAGTCACTATGAGCACTACTAAAAGATTAAGGGATAAATTAAATGTTTAAAAAAATTATCTTAGTTCTGGTATGTTTAAATTTCATCACCTGCTTGCCGAGTTTTGCCAGACAGGAGGGAGCTTCTTCTCTGGAGATCAGGCAAATGCAGACCAGAACTTATGAAATAAAGAATAAAAAAGAATTAATGGAAGCTATAGTAAATGTCTTACAAGATCGTGGCTATCTTATAAACGAATCTAATTATAATTTGGGAGTTATTAGCGGTTATAAGGAAAGCAAGGAAAAAGCATTTTTAGGCAAACGATTTGTAAGGTTTGAAACTTCGGTGCAGATAAATGAGCTTAATAATAAAAGTTATAAGGTTAGGACAAATTTTATTAAAAAAGCTCTTGATCCTATGGGAAATCCTTCAACTAAAAAAGATATTAAAAATCCTGAAGAATTTTACAGAGAGTTTTTTAGCCAGTTAGACAAAAGTCTATTTATTGAGTCACAGGGGATATGATAATGAGAAAAATTACAGCTAAACTTTTGATATTCATATTTGCTTTTTCTCTTCATATGCCTGCTTTTGCTAAAAAAGAAAAAGAAGTATCATCTCTTGATAAAAGAGCTGCACAGACAAAAATTTATGATACAAAGTCTGAAAATGAATTAATGAAAATGGCTCTAAATGTTATTCAGGACGAGGAGTATAAAATTATAAACCTTGATAATGAATTAAGCTTGGTAACAGCAATGAAGCAATCTGAAAGATCCCGACCGCTCAAGGTTAAAATAGGATATTATACTGGTTTTATTTTAATGTCAGGAATTTCTTTTGGTATTTATTCAGCAATATTCTGGATATGGATTAAGGATGCACATACACCTTACAATGTTGAAAATACTGTAACTCTTAATGTATCTGAATTAACCGATAAAAAAAGAAAAATTAGAATTAATACAAATGAAAAGGTTTTTGCTCCTCATACAGGTGGTCAAACAACATTAAAAACTATTACAGAAGCTGAAAATGATTTTTATCAAGATTTCTATGGACAGATGGACAAAGAATCCTTTATCACAAAGCAGGATTTGTAATAAATAATATCAACAATAAACATTAAAAATAAGATGGACTAGAATGTCCATCTTATTTTATGTCTTTCAATATATGCTTAAATTCCTGAATTTCATCAAAAACTTCTTGAGCAGATTTAATATATCTTTCAGCAATTTCAAGGCAATGTTTCATATCCAGCAGTCTATATAGCAGCTCTTCCTGTTTTTTATTTTTCATAATATCCTCGGTAAGGGTTTTTACAAATACTCTAGCTAAAGCCATAAATTTTCTTGGCTTTTATGGTATCTTTAGATAAAAATTTAAACAGAGATTAATATGTTATTAAATTACACTAATTGAGTAATAATGTCAACACATTTTGAGAAAGTTTTTATAAAATAATTTAATATGGTAATAAACAAAAATGAGTATTGGCAATAGATTAAAGCAAGTTAGACAAAATAAAAAATTAACAGTGGAAGAATTTTCTCAAATTGTGAATATTCCAGCAAGAACGCTTGGGGGTTACGAAAGGGAAGAAAGAAAACCTCCTTTAGAATTTTTAGAAATATTAAAAAATAAATTTAACGTAAATATCAATTGGCTTTTAACCAGTGAAGGAGAAATGTTCATCAAAAATGAATCCATTCACTCCTTGCAGGAATTAAAAGAGAAATATAATCTTACTGATGAAGAATTAAGACTTTTAAATGAGCTGCTTGTTTCTCCTGAAAAACGAAAAGGCCTTTTAAATTTGTTGAAATAAGTTTAATTGTTTTGACTCTTATAGTTTTCTTATTTTTCAGATGCCGTTAATTATGCTTTCTGTTGTTTGTAATGAATAATTGGTTATTGATGTTTAAAGCCTGAAAACGTCAAAGGAAAGACTCTATAAAGCAAAATACACAGTCCCAGCCAGAATGCTCCGAGGCTAAATCCTGCAAGAACATCTGAAGGATAGTGTACACCTAAATATACTCTGCTTAAGCCTATTAATAGTATAAAAACACTAAAAAAGATATATGAGAAGATTCTAAGTCTTTTATTCTTTATATATCTATATGACAGGTATATTAGCGCCCCGTAAAAACAAGTGGCAATCATGGCATGCCCTGATGGAAAGCTGTATCCTGTCTCCTGAATAACAGGAGTTCCAACAACAGGTCTTGCTCTGTCAAACAGGATTTTGACAATGTTATTTAAAATAAATGCACCGCCGGTTGTAATAAGCAGAAAAAATCCTTCTTTTATATGTTTCAGTAATAAAAAAACTAAAACAACGGGTAATAAGAAAAGTACAATGTATTCTGCACCAAATTTTGTTATAAAAATAGCAAGTCCAGTAGAATATAACGAAGCAATATTGTTTAAATAGCCAACTATGACTTTGTCATAATAGGTAATTTCATCCCGGGTAACTACATCAATAGCTATATCTATAAATTTCCATAAAGAAATGATCGTGAATAAGCTAAGAAAAAAATAGCTTGATTTAACCCAAAGTTCAAGCAAATAAAGAAATTTAAGAATGTAATCTTTTATAAGCATTATAAAAATATATTAATATTGGATAATACTTCTCAAAAGCCCCGATTAGGTCATATTAAAGTAAATAATAAGGATTTAAGCAAAAACTCAAATCGTAGTATTGTCATGCTGAAGCATAAATCGTCAATATTAAGCGATAATTATGTATGTTCAGCATCTTACCAACTTACGCCTTTAGCATTAATAGTTTCCTGGAAAGATCCTGAAACACCAAGTAGGGACACATTCGTATGACTCGCAAGCTCATCAACGAATGCAGTCAGTTCAGGATGACAGTGCAACGATATTGAGCTTTTATACAGCGAAATACCCCAGAATGAAATGTGAAACTCCTAAATAATCAAAAACTTTATATAAAGTAATTATTTAACCGCAGAAATATAAACTGAGAAAGACTTAACTGTTATGGTTTTGCCGTCTAATTCCTGTTTTAGTTTTTCAACATATTCGTTTAATTCTTCGCCACTTAAATACTGCAAAAACCTTTCTGTCATGCTTGGAACTTCTGGCCCTGGTGGAGTATTGAACCAGGGGTCTATCATTTCTGCGGTGACTGTATAGCTTGATTGTTCTGTATTTAAGTCAAGATCTATATCTTTAAATCCGGCTGCCTCAAAGTCTTTGATCAGGCTTTTATCATCAAAATTAGTCAGACAATCTTCAGGGTTTGACATTATTTTAGCTTCAACTTCCTTTAATTTCTCGTAATTTGGAAAGTTGGCCGGATTAATAAGTTCATAATATCTGGTATTGGATTGAATTATTGGTTCAAAAATTGAAATTCGTCCTTCAGGTTTTAAAATTCTGTAAAATTCCCTGATTGCACGTAATTTATCAACAATATGAACTAAAACAGATCGCATAACTACTATATCAACAGAATTATCGGGTAATTTGATGTCCTGTGCGTTTGAAAGTAAAAATTCAAACCCTTCTGTGATATTACAAGCTTCAGCTATCTTTTTGCATTCATCAAGACAATCCTGATATCCGTCAGAAGCTATGACTTTTCCTGTTCCTTTGAGAATATCATACGCTCCAAAAGAAAGGAGGCCTGTACCTGTTCCAATATCTATAAGAGTATCTTCGGGTTTTAGGTTTGCACGGCTTAGAACTTTGTCCCTAACAAGAGATAGCCATCTTAGAGTTTGCTCTTTTTGTTCTTCATTTAAATATGAAAATCTTGATTGTTTTAGCCACTGCGCCCATGTTTTAACTATTTCTGACATTTAATAATAACCCCCACTAACTAATTTATCCCTTCAAAAGGTCTTTTGCAATTATTGCAAAAACTTGAACTTCTTTCAGCTTTTGTATCGCAAAAAGAACACACTTTATAAACTTTACCGGGCTTATTTATGTATTCTTCTTTTTTTGCAAAAGCTGATTTTATATTTATGACCTTGTTTATCCCTTTAAAAACGAATATTCCTACCAATAAGAGCAAAAAAGCTATAACCCAGAACTTAAATAGGAATAAAAGGAGAAAAAATCCAAGTAATAGAGATAAACAACCTAAATTACCACTTATTATCATAATTATACTTACCTCTAATAATATTATAGATTAGTCAAACGAATTTATTTATATAAGTTTTTTAGTGTTTTTTCAACCTATCTGTTTTTTAGCATTATTCTTTTTTTGATTTTAAGTAAAAATACAATTAATTTTGTAACAAAAGTTAATAATTGTACTAACATAAATAAAGCGCTGTATTATGCATAAATAGAGAGTTTTCCATGATTTAAACCAGTGGGCTACAACGGGATAACTTTATCTAAATTCGATCTGTGGGTTGTCAATCTCAAAAATATATATATAATAATGGTTGTAACTACATTTGGGAGGAAATCCTATGAACAAAGAAGAATTAGTAAAAGAGATTTCAAGAAAAGCTAAAGTATCACAAAAACAAGCTTCCGAAATCATTACCTTAACATTAGAAACAATTGAAAAAACAGTTTCTAAAGGTAAAAAGGTAACTTTAGTTGGCTTTGGTACTTTCGAAGCTCGCAAACGTGCAGCTAGAACCGGCAGAAACCCACAAACAGGTAAAGAAATTAAAATTCCTGCTAAAACAGTTCCTGCTTTCTCAGCTGGTAAAAAATTCAGAGAGTTAGTAAATAAATAGATCTTTTCTATTTAAAAGCTTTAAAAAAGTCCGAAGATTCATTCCTCGGGCTTTTTTGCTGTTTGATATTTTTGGATTACATGTTTATAGTTCTGTATTAAGTGGTAAATATTATAATAAACCTGTTCATTTTTCTGATAACAACGATTATACTTGAATGTGTTTATGAAAAAGAGTTCGAAAAAAGTTTTAAATAAGTTCAAAAATAAAGTAGTTATAGTATATTGAGGATTTACTGATATGGAAAATGAACGTCGTTGGTATGACCAGGATCCATTGCTTCATGAAGCTATGGAATTATTGAGTTTATCTACTGAAGAAGAAAAAGGCCAGGCTGCTGATTTTATTATGAAATTAAAAGAGCAAGTAGCAGCAGAAGTCATTGAAAGAGTTTATGAATCTGTGTCAAAATACTTCATGAAAGGGAATAGATGGTACGATAAAGACCCTGTTATGATAAAAGCGATAGAACTACTCAGGGTTGCTCCTTCTCACATACAAATAGCTGCTGCCAAGAAACTTTTAAATGCTCTTAGCCGCGGTGAAATGGCTGAATTAGCAAAAGAAATGAAAGAAGAAGAAATTAACAGTTAAATGGTTAGGTCTAAATTAAAAGATGTTCAAAACCAAAAGGATAACAGGGGCATAGATATCCAGAAAGTTGGAGTCAGAAATGTTGAGGTGCCTCTTAATATCCTTAGAAAGAACGATAAAGAACAGATTGTAAGCGCAAAAGCTACTATGAGTGTTTCTTTGCCTAGAGATTATAAAGGCACTCATATGTCCAGATTTATTGAGATTCTCAGTGAATGGGGTCAGAGAAATCTTCTTGGAGTAGATTTAAATGGCTGCTTAACTGAAATTACCGATAAGCTTGATGCGAAAAGTGCAGAGTTAAAATTTAATTTTAAATATTTTATTGATAAAAAAGCTCCCGTAAGCGGACTTATTTGTCCGATGGGTTATGATTGCTCGTTTGAAGGGATTTTAAAAGATAAAAAAGATTATACGTTTATTTTGGGAGTAAAGGTGCCTGTAACTACTTTATGCCCTTGCAGTAAGGAAATTTCTGAATACGGAGCTCATAATCAGAGAACTTTTGTGAAAGTACGTATAAGTTATGATGTGAACTCTATTGTCTGGATAGAAGATCTTGTTGAATTAATTGAGCAATGCGGCAGCAGCCCGGTATATCCTCTTTTAAAAAGAGAGGATGAGAAATTTGTGACTGAACAGGCATATAATAATCCAAAATTTGTTGAAGATGTGCTTCGTGACGTAGTTTCACAGCTTAAAGGAATCAAGGATGTAAGCTGGTTTGAGGTGGATTGCGAGGCGCATGAAAGCATTCATAATCATTCTGCATGGGCATATCAGGAAGAATTTATAGATTAAGCCACCAAATTTAAGTTCTTTTGGTCTTTTGTTATTTCATTTATTATTGATTCTTTTATAACATTTAAGCTTTGTTCGTAATCTTGTTTGATTTTTTTAAGTTTTTTAGCATTTTCTATACTAGGATTTTTATCAGCTTGTTCAGAGCATGCTTTGTATTTATACAGTTTTGTTTTGCAATCTTTTATTTTTACAAATTTAATATGCTCAGAAAAATTAGGTTTTTTCTTTAGTACAGTGCTCATAACTTCAACAAGTGGATCACAGTCTATAATAAATACTTTTTCAGGAATTTTATCCCCTTTTTCTTTTTTTCCATAAAACATCCGCTCCATTAAAACACCCCATTCCTGCCAGGTTCCCGGGCCGCCATTAAATAAAACCACATAGTTAGAATTATCAGCAATCATTTCTGTTCTTTGTGGTCCGGTTTTAGCTTGTTTTAAGACGTTGTAGATTTTTTCAGCAGGTCTGTTTATCCAGGGGATAACATCTATTGCCCAGCTTTTAGAGTTTGTAGGATCAGCATCATGAGCTCCTTTACTACCGGCATTCATAATACCGGCACATCCTCCGCCAGTTATTATATTAAATCCTTTTTTAGCCATATCATAAGCTATACCATAGGCCAAATCCCTATATAGCTTTGTTTCAGGGGCTGTTTCTGAGAGAGGACCCAATAAGGCAATGGATTTTTCTCTATCTAATTTTATGTCTTTCTTTACGGGATAATCTTTTTCTTTGATAGCTGTAAAACTTACGCTTTTATATGCTATATTTCCAATCATAACTTCTCCAGATAAACCTGTTAGTCATGTTAAAACGGCTAAAAATAATCTTTGTTTTTTTCATAGTTAAATATTAACTTTTTTTACAAAAAAGCAATTTTTACATGAAAAAGCTTTTTCTATATATATATGGGCAAGTATTATGGGACAGGCAATCCGGGGGATCTTCTATGAATATACAATCACGTACAGATTCTTCATTGTTTTTTAGAGAAGTTTCAAAAAATAAATTGAAAAAGATAATTCAGATAGTTGATCAGGATCCGTTATCCCTGGTTAAAGAGGTTGAAAAAGGAACTTTTAACCCTATTAGAAAAAAAGCCAGAGAAATATTGCTTGATCTAGGTAATAAAACTAAAGAGAAAAATAAACCATTTTTTAGGCGCGCGATTGAACTACTAGACGAAAGAGTCTAGTTTTGTTGTTTTTAGAGGCTTTTTTATAAAGGTTTCCTAATCCTGCAAGTCGAGCTATTAGGCTTAAGCTTAATAGCTTTTTTTTGTGAAGAACATCAGGTTGGAAAATGAGACTATTACTTTTTGGATTGCTTCACTTCGTTCGCAATGACAATTATGTGTATAAAAAATTTATTTTTAGTCAGATAAATTCTTATAATTCTTCTATAGATGAGTTATAGCTTTTTTCTTCTATGGCTTTTAAAATTCCCTGCTTTATCTCAAGTACATCTACACCAAAATTTTCCAGAACTTTCATAGCCATACATTCTTTTTCTTTAATTATTCCAAGTAAAAGGTGTTCGGATTCAATTCTTGGGTGATTAAACTTTTTAGCTTTTGACCAGGCAATTTCAAGAAGTTTTTTTACTCTGGGAGTAAAGGTTAATTCTGTTTCAGAATACTCATTACCGTATCCTACAAGCTTTTCTGTTTCAATTCTTGCATCTTTTAAAGTTATGCCAAGATTTTTAAGGACAATTGCCCCTATACCCATTCCTTCTCCTAAAATACCAAGAAGAATCTGTTCTGTTCCTACCATATTATGCCCTAATCTTCTTGCTTCTTCTTTTGCAAGTCTAAGAATCGTCAGGGTAACAGGTTTTTGTCTTTCTATAGGATTAATGATTTTATTGTATAAATTCTCGGTATTGATATTCATTTCTTTCAAAAGCTCATAAGCGATACCTTTTTTCTCTTTTAATAATCCTAAAATTAGGTGTTCAGGTTTAATAGAAGAAGATCCAAGTTCTTTTGCAAGTTCATAAGCGGAATTTATAGCAAAGAATGCTCCCGGTGTAAATAAACACTCATTCTGATTATATTCAGCTTCTCTTGATTGAAGAGAATTTAGCTTTTCCTGAAAACTTGCAGCAGTTATTCCTTCATTTTCCAGGGTTGTGCTTAAAATTGACTCTTTATCTTCAAGAATTGCAAGGAATATTTGCTCTGTTCCAAGAGCTTCAAGGTTAGTATTTTTTAGTTTTTCCTGTGCAGCTGTCATTATTTGATTAGAATCAGTTTCTTCAAAAATAGACGGGATGGAAAAAAATCTTGATTTAGGGGAAAAAACCCTATTACAGGCTTCAGGGTGAAGAGCTATTTTTGCTTTTCTTTCTATAACTCTTATAACGCTGTCTTTAATTCTGTCTTTATTTATATCGAGTTCGTCAAGAAGCTTTGTTACAGAGGAATTTTTATCTTTTAAAAGGGATAAAAATAAATGTTCAGTATTAATATAGTTTGCTCCTAAAGATTTTGCTTCATCCCAGGCTTCTTTTAAAATTTTCTTGGTGGCAGAACTGAATGGCAGGTTTTCTGCTGAAAGATTGCCCTGTTGTTTCATAACAACTATTTCATCAACTTTTTCTCTTAAAGTTTCAAGATTTAATCCGGATGCTTTTAAAAATCTTGCAGCAATTCCAGTGCCTTCTCTTAAAATGCCAAGCAAAATATGTTCAGGATAGAGTTTTGAATGTTTGGCATTTAATGCTTCTTCCTGAGCATAAGTGACGATTTTGATAGCTTTTTCAGTAAATCGCTCGAACAAATTTTTACCCTTTTTATTGACGTTAATTAAGTTGTATAAAGCTTTATAATAATAGTTTAATCCAAATTTTAGATAATTAGAAGTATAAAGAGTTAAGAATTAAGATTAATTGTAATTCACTCGAATTGCTTGAACAATTTTTTAATGTCATGCTGAAGAACCAAAAGTGACTATTAATCATTTTATCACTTAACGCTTTTGGGTTAGATTTTTTATCGGATAGATTCTGATATTAATGTGATGGTTGGATTGCCACGCATCTTCGATGCTCTCAATGACAGTGCGAAATGCTCTTGCATAATACGTCGTATTATTGGAATGATTAGCGACTTATTACAGTACGAAGTACTTAATTAAACAGCAAATCTGAAGTGAACTATATCACCGTCTTGGACAATATATTCCTTACCTTCCAGTCTGGTAACTCCTCTTTCTTTTGCCATTTTATCTGAACCGGCATTAACAAAATCATTATATCCTGTTATTTCAGCTCTAATAAAGCCTTTTTCAAAGTCTGTATGTATTACACCAGCAGCTTGAGGAGCTTTCATTCCTGTTGTTATTGTCCATGCCCTTACTTCTTTTTCTCCTACAGTGAAGTAAGTTCTTAAGCCGAGAAGATGATAAACGGCTTTAATCATTTTATTTATCCCTGAATTGTCAACGCCAAGATCCTTAAGGAATTCACTGGCTTCTTCAGGAGACAACTCAGCCAATTCAGACTCTATTTGTGCGCTAATAACAACAACTTCAGCCAGATGTGTTTTTGTATATTCTTTTACCTGCTCGACAAACTTATTTGTACCTTTTACAAGATCAGCTTCTGAAACGTTAGCCGCATATATAACAGGCTTACAACTCAATAAATGTAAGTTGTTTACGAATGGTTTTTCTTCTTCTGTGAATAAGTCCATGGGAAAAGGCTTACCTTCGCTTAAAAGTTCCATTAATTTGTCTACTACAGAATCTTCAATAATTGCATTTTTTTCTCTGGATTTTACCTGTTTTGCAATTCGATCTTTTCTTTTTTCAACAGTATTTAAATCAGCCAGAGCCAATTCCATATTAATAGTTTCGATATCGTTTGCAGGATCAATTTTTCCTGCCACGTGAATAGTGTTTTCGTCTTCAAAACAGCGAACAACGTGAATAATAGCATCAACTTCTCTAATATGTCCTAGAAATTGATTTCCAAGACCTTCTCCTTTGCTTGCACCTTTAACAAGCCCGGCTATATCAACAAATTCTATTGCAGTTGGTATTACTACATTTGTTTTTGCTATATCTTTAAGTATCCAGAGTCTTTCATCCGGTACGGTAACAACCCCTACATTTGGTTCAATAGTACAAAAAGGGTAGTTAGCAGACTCTGCATTTTTAGTTGAGGTTAATGCGTTAAATAAAGTTGACTTTCCAACGTTTGGTAATCCTACTATTCCAGCTCTTAACACTTTATATCCTTTCTTGATATTATGATCCAGTTTTTACTTACTCTTTTATAACATAAAAGACTTTAAAAATAAGGAACCTATTAGTAGGACGTACTCTGGAATTTAAGTTCCTGTTGGTAAAAAAGTACTTATTGTCATTGTGCACCAAATAAAGATTTTCTTATTATGCTTTATAAATCATTCAAATAACCGTAATAAATGAATTAATAGGGGGTGCAATTGCGCACCATTAAAATTTTACCTAAATACAAAAGGGCGCAAAAAGGGAGCGTTTAGGTACCAAAAGTTATAAAAAATTCCTGCCTCATTTTTTAATAGTATAGACATAAAAAGTGAATATTGTTTTAATTTAATAAAGGATATCAGGGCACATAAAACAACGGAGTATGAAAATTGGATCAATTTCAACCATATTTGCACTATTTAGAAATAGGTGAACTATATTTAAAAGTTGGAGAAAGCCAGAAAGCTTTTGATAGTTTTCTAAAACTTACAGAATGTGAAGAATTGGCAGCTCTTGGTTGGGTTAGCCTTGCTAAAATTGAATTTCAGAGAAATCGTTTGCAAACTGCAAGAAAATACTATCTAAAAGCTCTCGAAGCAGACGCGGACAGTTATGAAATTCTGTATAATTATGCGAATTTTCTTGTAGATATTCAGGAATATGCTGAAGCTATCAAGTATTATCAAAAAGCTCTTAAGAAAGAGCCTAATTTGGCCCTTGCTTATTATAATATAGCTGTTGCTTACAGCAGGATGGAAAAATATGATGAAGCTATAGATGCTTATATGAGCGCTCTTAAAATGAATCCTGATGATGCAGCGTGCTACTTTGATCTTGGAATTTTATATTATGAAATGCAGCAGATGAATAATGCCATTACTTATTTCCAAAGGGCGATAGAGCTAGACCCTTATACTAGTAAGAGTTATGAGTATATGGCTCAGTGTTTTATTAATACAAATCAAGCTAATCTGGCTCTGGGTTTTTACTTGAAAGCTCTGGAATTAAGTCCTGATGACCCGATTTTGTATTATAAACTCGGTGATTTATATTTATCCTGTGGGCATGCGCAAGAAGCCCTTAAATTCTTTAACGAAGCCTTAAATTTCAATTCTCTCGACGCTTTGCTTGTATATAAAAAGGCCTGTAGCTATGCCAATCTTGGCAAAACTGATGAAGCGCTAAAAGAGCTTGAAACGGCAATTAAACTCAATGAGATTATCAAAGATTTGGCTTTAATGGATCAAGTCTTTATAGATATGACTAATAATCCAAAATTTCAGGCACTACTTAAATAAAGTACATTAAGAATTATGACTTATTAAGGCATCCTTAATTCTGTTAATGCAGGCTTTTTGGCTGTAGCTCCATTCTCTTGCGGTGATTCTTAGAACTTTCCAACCACATCTTTCAAGAATAGACTGCTTCCATATTTCTTTGGAGTAGTTTTCTTGCTTGAAAACCGAAGAGTTTAGAGATACTGACTCGTTATAGCCATTGCATTCAATAGCTAAAGAGCTTATTTCATCAGAAACAACCAGATCAATCTTGAATCCTGCTGATTCAAAATTTGGAATTACAGTTAATCCTTCTTCTTTGCATAATTGCGCTATTTCTTCTTCCATAGAGTTATTGTAATTTTCCTGTACTGATTCAGTCTTGGTATCATTGAGTTGCTGGTTTGTTACTCTGATATATTCAATATAACTTCTTAATAATCCCGGTGGCAGAGATTCTGGTTCTCTTGAGATAAAGCAGATTAGCTGTTTTTTAGCTCTTGTTATCGCTACATTAAAAAGGTTTGGTTTTTGTACAAAGGTCAAGCTTTGATGATGGCTGTTTTGTGCAAGGGTAAAGGATAGAAGAATTATATCCTTCTCGTCTCCCTGAAATGTATGAGCTGTTCCAACTTCTATCTGGTGTCTTTTTACCAGTTCATCAGAAATAACCTGACTTATTGCTTTTTTAATGAGCTCAACCTGTCCTCTAAATGGCGATATGATTCCGATAGAGCAAGGGGCTTTTCCTGTATTTTTATCGTTAGCCATTATATCCTGAAGCTTTTCCATAATCTTTTCAGCTTCAGCCATATTTCTAGTGCTATCAAGATCAACTTTAGCGTCTTTTACTACTTGTAGCTCGATGCAATCTGAAGGAGTCAATTCACGGTTCATAATTCTGATTCTGTTGCCGTAAAATTCCTGATTACTAAAGTTAATTATAGGAGGACGGCTTCTGAAATGTTCATCAAGTAATATTGGATTTGTTGAATAGAAGTTAGCCAGATCAAATATGGAGTTGGTTCTAAATCTCCACATTATTTGATACCTGTCAGGAATATCGTATTTGCTTAAGAAAGATTGCTCTTTGGCTTTTTCCAGAAATGACATGTGTGATAATTGTTTATCGTCGCCTACAATTACAGCACTTTTGGCTCTGAATAGTACAGGGAAGCAGCTTGCTATATCACATTGGGAAGCTTCATCTATTATTGCAACATCAAACATTCCCGGTTTTAGCGGTAGTGATTCAGATATTGCATAAGTAGTAATAGCCCAGCATGGGAAAGCTTCCAGTAACGGCCTGAAATCTTCATCCTGTAAAAGCCTGTTTTGTAGATTTTTCTTTCTTTCCACCAGTGCTTTTGAGTGTATATACAGTGTTTGTCTTTTAAATTGATCTCTAATTAGGGATTTTAAAGATTCTCTTCTTTGGTTTTTGAGAATATCTTTGGCTAAAGTTCTTTGTTTTTGCCTTAAATCTTTTAAATTATCTAATAATTGATGCAAATTCCCTATTTTGCTTATAGAGCTTTCAACGGTTTTCAGGTTTAAAGCCAGTTCTTTAGTCAGTAAATTCAAACGAAGTTGGTCTATAGTTCTTAAAGAAGGCTCAGCTTCATTTAAACTTAGCTTTTTGCGTAATTGGCTAAATGAGTATTTTGTAAGAAGAGAGTTTATCAAACCTGCTTTTTCCAGTGATTTTTCCAGGTTATTCAACAGGCTTCTATGATTTTCTATCTCTGATTTTGTTAGTTCAGCTTTTATCAAGCCCTCACTATCAGGGTTTTCTATGTGTTTTTTATATTCAAGAAGGGCTTGATGCCATACACTTTCAAGTTCCAGTATCTTTTCACATTTATTTTCAAAATCCGATTTTGTCTTATAAAGAGCTTTCATATCATCAGGATTTGAGAGTATTGATAACTCATAACCTGAATCCAGATCTACTTTATTTGCAAGGAGATCTTGAAGCAGGAAGTTTAATTGTTTCTGGTAATTTGCCCTTCCTGCTCTTAAGCAAAGAAATGGCGCTCCCAGGCTATTTAGCCTTTCACTTACCACATCAACAGCTTTATCCATTCTGGAAGCTACCAGAACCGTTTTTCCTGATGCAATAAGGTGAGAAACAAGATTTACTATTGTTTGAGATTTTCCTGTTCCAGGAGGGCCGCATACTGAAACAATAGGATATTCTTTAGTCGCCTCTAAAACTTGACACTGGCTGTCACTTAGTGCTAGAGGTGTTATTGGATAAAAAGGTTGGTCTTTCTTATTCTTTTTATTATCAAAGATTAAGCCTGATTGAGATTTCCCTTTTTTAGATTTGCTAAATTCTTCCTGAATAATGGATAAAGAGGTTTCTCTATACACACCAACAGGCATTTCTGACATTTGGGTCAGTTCATGGAGTAAACCTGCTGTTACAGTTGGTCTTTTAGTAAGAATAATCGCAGATTGATGTGAAACATTTAATTTGTCTGATGCTATCTGATCTATATTAATTTCAGGAATAATTGATTTTAGAGTAGTCAAAAATACCTGAATACCTTCATTTGTAAGAGGTAATTCAGGGACGACATCTATTAATCCTTCTAGCAGATGTTCTACTCTATCTTCATCATCAAACTTTAAGAGTTCGGCAAGGGAAGCTGTATTGAGAGAGAGCGTTTCATCTGTTAATGTGCAGTTAATTGTTATACCGTTTCTCTCAAGTTTGCAAGGAGTGTATAGAAGGGGGGTTAGAAATTCTTCACCTCTTTTTCTTTTAGTATTTTTACCTGTTAAAAAGAGATGACCATATATTAAATAATGATCTTTTTGGGAAATATCAGCCTGGATCATAAGTTCTGTGACTTGATTGCTTGCTCCATCAAAGCTTAAAAAGGATTCAGGATTAGTTAGTAAGGTTTCTTCTCCTTCAACAAACATCCATTTATTGTCTTTATCCTGATTTAAATTTCTGAAAGTAGAAGATTTGACTTCTTCTCTGACGCAATCATGAAGATAAAGGCATAATCTTTTTACAAAACTGTCTGTAAATGCAGATGAAAGTATTCTCGTTGCTTCTTGAAGCATTATTTCCCCTCTCGAATGGTTTTATATTGGGCAGATCTGCCCATCAAACTTTTACTATCTTGAGATTCTTCGGTGCTACCGCACTAATATAAGTCCAAATTGAAATAATTGATGACTTAAATATGCACGTTAGTGCCTCAGATTGACAATATCAATTTTACTACGTATACATGCCATGATTGAAAAATTAGTTTAATTACTATTCAAAATTGAATGAATATAATAAAAAGCATATTGTTAACTAATATTAAGCTTCTGTAATCAAGTTTTTCAGTATAATGTTTAATAAGGGAAACTTTAAAATAAGAGAAAGAAATGGCTGACGAAGATAAGCAGTTTGAAGCGACTGCGCAGAAATTACAAAGAGTTAAAAAAGAAGGGCAGGTTATTAAGAGCAAAGACCTGTCAACGGCTCTTTCTTTGCTGGTAATGTTTTTGCTTCTATACAATATAGCCCCGTTTATCTGGGATCAAGTTTCAAGATTATTTATATTGCTTTATGAGCAAATTCCTAACAAGCGTCTTGAAGATATAGGTTTGCAATATTTATTTTTTCTAACAATGGTTCCAGCAGTATTAATAATTTTGCCTGTTTTATTTATGGCTGGTTTTGTTGCAATAATGGGCGACTTTATGCAGATAGGGCCTCTTGTTACAGTTACGCCTCTAATACCCAAATTAGACAAGCTTAATCCTATAAATGGATTTAAAAATATTTTTCTCTCTATAAAAATATTTTTTGAATTAGGAAAAAATATAGTAAAGGTTATACTCCTTGGTTTTATTGGCTTTATGGTCTATAAAAAACATATTCCTGCTATTTTAAATTTATGTGCCGTAGAAAATACGTTCTCAATAATGGATCAATTTGGTAAAATGATAGTTGAGTTTGTCCTTAAAGCTGGAATAATGTTTTTGGTTATAGCTGGAGCTGATTATGCTTTTACTAAATGGAAGTTCCTCAAAGACCAGAAAATGTCTTTCAAAGAAATTAAGGATGAATACAAAAATACAGAGGGGGATCCGCATGTAAAAGCAGCTTTAAGGCAAAGACGTATGCAAATGTTGCAGCAAACCATGCTTGAAGCTGTTCCAACCGCCGATTTTGTTACTGTAAATCCAGTCCATATTGCAGTTGCAATAAAATATGAAACGGAAGACATGCAGGCTCCTAAAGTAGTAGCAAAAGGAACAGAGTTGTTCGCTAAGAAAATAATTGAAATAGCAAAACAGCATAACGTTCCTGTTGTAGAAAATCCCCCCGTGGCAAGAGCATTATTTCGTCTTGTCGATATAAACAGAGAGATTCCGCCGGAATTATATAAAGCAGTGGCAGAAATTCTCATGTTCGTATATAATCTGCGTAAGAGATATCAAACTGGTATTACATAGAAAAAATAGAGATTTATGGTACAACAAACTAATAAAATACAAGAATATATCACTATAGCTGAAAAAGTAGCCAGAATTGAGCAAAGGCGTATACCTTCTCATATGGTTGAATATGAAGAGCTTATGAGTATTGGAATTATAGCTATTCAAGCTCTTGTTAAAGATAAAACAGAAGAACAATTAGCTAAATATAATGATGCGTATATTGCTACTGCTATTAGATGGGCTATAAGAAATGAACTTCGCAATCGTTATAAATGGTATTCTCTTAAACACACTAAAACAGCATCAACAGAAGAAGGTGTTGATGGAGATGCGTCGCTGGATGTTTCTCCCGAAAAAGTCAGAGAAGCTGTATATGAAACAATTTTATCTATAGATAGTCTTGCTGAATCATCTGAAAATGATACACCGTTTGACTTTATTAAAGATGGATCTGCTTTGCCTGATGAAAGAATGGAAATAATGGAGCTGGGTAAAGTAATAAGAGAAGCTATAGAAAAGCTTCCTCCCAAGGAAAGAACCATTATGGAATACAGGTTCTATAGAAACCTGCAGGTAAAAGATATTGCTATGCAAATTGGCCTGTCTTCTTCCAGAGTAACGAGAATTATTCAGGCTTCACTTAATACAGTCAGAGAATATTTAAAAGAGAAAGATCATTTTTGATCTTTCTCTTTTAAATATGTAAGAGATTCTTCCTTAGAATGACAATCTGGGGATTTCTAGTGGATTGTTTCAAAAGTTATAATGATCATTACAGGGAGATATGTTCTCGTAGGAGGCAGCAAAGCTGCACCATTATAGTCAATAATCTATGTATATTCACCAAGATCAATGACAGGAAGAATGTGGCTTAGCCACCGACGGAGAAAA
>AMFJ01017188.1_pt1 | contig 17701 bp, 15 predicted proteins | sample 427208 | NCBI WGS metagenome assembly AMFJ01 (sample SAMN02954298, study PRJNA114691) | groundwater metagenome | biome: aquatic; feature: subsurface aquifer; material: sediment; isolation source: subsurface aquifer sediment | place: USA: Rifle, CO | collected 2008-08
GGCATTCCTGCTGAACCGCTCTTCCGATCTTAATGATACTGTTTTAAGGCTTCCGAATTTCGTACAACTCGTTATTATACGACTAATATACTTGGCAATAACTATATTGGGTATATTTTACGAACCATAGCTCATCTTAATAAGATTCGATTTCAGTAGCATTATACCAATTTAAGGGCTAAATGTATATGCAGGAGTAACTGACAAAAATAGAGCGGGAATTGAGAATCTAGCTTTAACAAAGCGTACCGACAAACCTAAACGGCTCCACCTTATCCAAACGCACCTGTTGGAAGGTGCCAACTAAGTTAGCAGCGGAGGGGGCGGGGAACTCGACGGTGACTTGATGCTGGTTGCGACCGAGCCAATGATCTTTGGAATATTTTTCTACCAAAACAGTATCTACTGTACCCAGCCGAGGTTGTTGATTGGCCATAAAGGTGGTTTCTAACACAGCTGTCAATTCTTCGAATCGCTTCTTCTTATCGGCATGGGAAACATTATCCTCAAAGCGGCGGGCGGCCACGGTGCCAGGGCGAACAGAGTACTGCGCAATAAAAGCCATGTCGTAACCCACATATTCCATCAGCGACTTGGATTCTGCAAACTCCGCTTCAGTCTCACCGCAAAAGCCAACGATAATATCCGTCGACAATGATACATTCGGTATGCCGGCTTTAATATCATCGGTCAGCTTCAGATACTGTTCACGCGTGTACGGCCGGTTCATCCTCCGCAACACCTTGGTGCTGCCGGATTGAGCTGGTAAATTAATCTGCTTACAGAGTTTAGGATACTGCGCCATGACGCGTATCACATCTGCCGTAAAATCTTTTGGATGCGGGGCGTGGAATCTCACCCAAAAATCTCCCGGCAAACTAGCTACTGCGGCCAACAAATCAGCAAAGCCTGGGTAGGAATTTACATTCTGCCCTAACAGGTGAATATCCTTATAGCCTTTGGCAATCAGATCTTCGACTTCACGAATAATATCGGCAGACGGCCGAGACCGTTCCCGACCGCGAGTGTAGGGGACGGCACAATAGGTACAGAATTTATCACAGCCCTTCATAATCGGCACCCACGCCCGAAAGGTGGAGTTATGGATTGGCTGAATATCAAAATAGGCCATCTGATCACGTTGGTTCACGGTCTCTTCCAAGTTGGTTTGGGCTAATAATTGTGGCAGTTTAGGCAACTCCTCGATATCGAACACTAAATCAAATTTCGGGGTTAATTTCTGCTTATCATGTGGCAATACGCATCCGGTAAGTAACGTGGTGAGCTCACCAGATTGTTGACGGGTTTCCCAATGCCGAAACTTTCCGTAAATCCGGTCCACGGCGGATTGGCGAATAGCGCAGGCGACGACCGCAATCACATTAGCGGTTTGTTCATCATCCACACGATCGTAGCCCAATTTTTCTAACACAGCGGCCACGCGCTCGCCATCTGATTTATTGGTTTGACAACCTAGCGGCCACACATAGTAGGTCTTCGACATAGCGGGCGGATTATAGTATACTTTGGGGCATGTTACAACACCCCACGTTATCGCAATTTATCCTGGATCAAGAGAAGGAAGTGAAAGGCAGTGGCGAATTTTCCCAGATTTTGCTCGATATTGGCGTGGTCGGCAAGGTCATTTCCCGCGAAGTGAACAAAGCCGGGTTAGCCGGCATCCTGGGTGAGGCCGGTACCGAAAATAGTTCGGGTGATAGCGTGAAGAAGTTGGATGTGTTAGCCAATGACCTGTTTATCAACTATCTCTCAAAAACTGGCCACTTTGCGGCGTTAGCTTCAGAGGAAGAAGCAGACATCGTCGTGGTACCGCAAGGCGACTCTGCCAAATATGTTATTGCCTTTGATCCACTGGATGGTTCATCCAACATGGATTATAACGTGTCGGTTGGCAGTATTTTTTCCATTCATAAACGCGTCACGCCCGTGGGAGCACCAGCCACACTGCAGGATTTTCTTCAACCTGGTTCGGCACAAGTAGCCGCTGGCTATATTCTCTACGGCTCCAGTACCATGCTGGTCTATACCACTGGCCATGGTGTGCATGGTTTTACTCTCGATCCCAGTGTGGGCGAATGGTTATTATCGCATCCGCATATCATGATTCCTGCGAGCTGCGATGTCTATTCCGCTAATGAAGCCTACATGTACACGTGGTCAGAAACCGATCAGGCGTTTTTGGCTGATTTCAAAAAAACCAATCCCAAAGCGACGTCCCGTCATATTGGTTCACTGGTGGCCGATATTCACCGGAACATCTTAAAAGGTGGACTGTATTTCCGGCCGTACGATAACGCCGCCAAACAATCGGCCAAGTTACGCATCAATTATGAATTAAAACCGTTGGCGATGATCGTGGAGCAAGCCGGCGGCATGACCACAGACGGGCAGCAATCGATTCTTGCGATTACACCCACCGAATTACACCAAAAAGGCGTGATGATCGCCGGCAACACCGATATCGTACAACGCTATTTAGACCGTTAACGACCGACTGGAAATTTTTTCCTGGACGTAACTGACAAATTGTTCCGGAGAATAGGGGACGGTATCTTTACTGCCACGCAGCCGCACAGCTAATAAGTTTTGCTCAATTTCTTTGTCACCCACCACCACAATATAGGGCACATGTTGCTTGGCAGCCTGACGGACTTTGTTCCCGATCGTTTCATTAGCGTCATCTAGCTCGACCCGCAGCCCAGCTTGCGTGAATTGCTCGACTAGTTGTCGGCAATGGGTCAGATGATTCTCACCCACTGGTAACAACTGCACCTGGACTGGTGCTAACCAGGTTGGGAAGGCTCCGGCAAAGTGCTCAATAACGATAGATAAAAACCGATCAATCGAACCCATAATTGCCGCATGAATCATCACTATCCGTTCTTTCTTACTATCTTCTCCTACACAAGTAAGATCGAATCGATCCGGCATATTGACATCCAGTTGAATAGTAGCCACTTGCCATTCTCGCCCGAGAGAATCTTTCGCCATAAAATCTAGCTTCGGCGCATAGAAGGCCGCTTCGCCGAGGGCTTCCACATAAGCCGTTTGGTTGGATTGAGCAATTTCGCGCAACACCGCTTCTGCCTTATCCCAATGGGTTTGATTACCGAGATAATTTTCCGGATGTTGGGGATCACGTAAAGACAAGCGTAGACGAATAGTTAATCCAAACGTTGCATAGAAGTCATGCACAATGGTCCAGATCGTCTGAACCTCGGCCTTCACTTGAGAAATCCGACAAAAAACGTGCGCATCGTCTTGCGTAAAACTACGGACACGCGATAAACCGGCCAATTCTCCGCTCTGCTCATCTCGATAGCAGGTGGTGGTATTGGCATAGCGTTGAGGGAGTTCTCGATAGCTCCATTGCCGCCGGGCGTAAATTTGGGTGTGATGCGGACAGTTCATCGGTTTCATGGCAAATTCGTGTCCTTCACGGGTCGTAATTTTGAATAGATCGTTTTGATATTTCTCCCAATGACCACTGGTGATATAGAGATCCTTTTTTGTGATGTGGGGAATCTCTACTTTTTGATAGCCCTGTTTTTTTCGTAACTCCCACACATAATTATCTAATTCAGTACGTAGCACGGTGCCCCGCGGTGTCCAGAGTGGCAAGCCCGGTCCGACTAAACTAGAGAACGTAAACAAATCTAAGTCGACACCAAGTTTCTTATGATCACGTTTCCGGGCCTCTTCCAGCAGGTGAAGATACTCTTGTAGTTCATTCTTTGTGGCAAAGCAGGTACCGTAAATACGAGTGAGCATTTTATTTTTTTCATCGCCTCGCCAATACGCACCGGCTACAGACAGCAACTTGAAATGGCGCAACTGTTTTTGCGGATCATCTGAATGTCCACCTTTGCACAGATCTAAAAAATTTCCGGGATTATTTTCGGTAATGGTCTTACCTTCCTGACCAAAGTCATTGATCAATTCCAGTTTATAGGGGTTATCGGCAAAATCTTTTTTAGCCTGCTCCAATGAAACCTCCCGCACCACAAATGGGCCCCAGGTTTTCAAAATTTCGTGCATGCGTTGTTCAATCTGCGCAAAATCAGCTTCAGAAATTTTACGATCACCAAAATCAAAATCTTGATAAAACCCTGTATCAATGGCTGGGCCAATGGCATTGTGGGTCCCCGGCCACAATTGCTTCACCGCCGCAGCCAGCAAATGAGCGCAAGAATGGCGAATGGGTTGTAACGAATCGTGAGATGTCATGGCACAATCTCAATCTTAATCTGTTGGGGCAATTGTGGTGTTCGATCAAGCCAAAAGGGCACAAAGTGCACCTCAACCTCTTCCACCTGCTCAAAATCAGCCAGATAATCCCGCACTTGTTGTTCGGTTTTTCCGGTGAGATTGGCCGGGTCAATAAAATCCTTGGTCAATGGTTCAGCCGTCTGCACGGTTTCGCCCGAAATTAGAATCTCCTCACCATCGGTCTGAATGGTATAGTCTCCAGAAACCAGTTCGGAAGTGATGGGAACATACACGGCTGATCCAACCGTTTCCACCACCACCGCTTCAACCGTATCACCGCTCGCGCCATTCACCGTTTGATCAGTGACAGTGATAACCAAATTTTCTGGCTGATAGGTCTTGGTCAGTGCTGCGGTGAGTGCATCCAGGGCGGCTGTTTTGGCTTGTTCAATCAGGGTATCGGTCAGGGTGACTTTTTTAATAACGCCGCCGGTCATGGCCGTAGCACTGGTGGCATAGATTTGCGTCTTCAGACTAGCGTTCAGGGCGACAATCTCAAATCGACTCGCTGGAATATTACCACTGGCACCAGCTTGATCCGCATACACCGTCACATCCACAGATCCGCCAGCTGGCACAGTGACTGTTTCATCGGTCCGAAACAGTACGCCTTCAGTCGACAGTAACCGCGTCGTCGCCACTAACCCTTGATTACCAGAGGATTCGTTGATCAGTGTGACGGTACCCCGCGCCACGGCATCTTCCGTACTGGAGGCTTTATAATCCGTATAGGTATAGGCGTCCTTGATATCAAGTGAAGTTGCCGTTACACCTAGGTCAGTTGGAGTATATTGAAATGGAACGGTGCTGGGAACTTCCGCCGCCGTAATCTGAATAGTAGTTTTGCTAAAGGCCAGATACAACACGCCAGCCACCAACACCAGGACAATACCAATGAAGATCATCAAGATAGGGGAGAAGTAGCGCTGCAGTCGTTGGCCTTGTGGCATGCGCGCTATTATACCAAAATCACATGGTCTTGGCCAAGCTGCTGGGCCAGCGGCTCGGCTACACTGGCCGCCACGGTGGTTTGCGTTTTATGTAACGTACCGTTGGCCACAATGTATACCGGCAACGTGCCGGGGAAGGTATGCAAGGTCTGCTTGGCTAAGTCCACGACGGCCCGGCTGGTTTTTGCCGGAAAGTGGATAAACAAGAACTCTTCAGGCCATGGCGTAATCTGTTCAGCAATAATTTTCACCTCGCCATCACGTTTGCTCAGCTTGCCCGTCACCAAGACACATTGACCATCGGCCAAGACGGTTTTTAATTGCAGCAACTTTTTAGGAAACAGCACCACTTCCATTTGCCGGGTGGCGTCACCTAACTGAAAAAATTGCATAATATCGCCGGTTTTCGTAAAGACCCGTTTCAACTGCTGGACCAAGCCCAAACACTTCACTACCGAATTTACCCGTACCGTACTGGCATCGGCTAAGGTATGAATGCCAGGCAGTGGTAACCGTTGAATCTTGGTCAGTGGATGTTCTGACACATACAGGCCAAGTAAGTCGCGCTCCCAATCTAACTGCTGTCGCCGACTGATTGGCTGTGCAACGGCGAGATGCAATTTTGGTGCGGCAATCGAGGCAGCGGTAAATAAACTGGTTTGACCAGCCGCCAAATCGAGCTGCGCTTGTTTGTTGTACTGCAGTAACGTCTCGATGTTCGCTAACAAGGTGGCCGCATCACCAAGCACACTGCAGGCGCCAGACATAATGAGACTTTCTAATGATTTTTTATTGAGATCACGGTGATGAATACGGTGCAGGAAATTCTCGATATCGTTAAACGGTCCGTTGGCCTTACGCTCTGCAATCATGGCCGTCACTAATTTTTGACCAACATTTTTGATCGCGGCCAGACCGAACCGAATGCGCGGCTGATCCGCTAATGATTCCCGCACCACGGTAAAGGTTGAAAAACTTTCATTCACGTCTGGCGGCAACACGGCAATCCCCAAACTGCGCGCCTCTTGCACCTCAATGGCAATGCGATCGGAATCATCACGGTCCGAGGTGAGTAAGCTGGCCATAAATTGCGCCGGGTAATTCGCTTTGAGATAAGCCGTCTGATAGGCAATAAGCGCGTAGCCAGTCGAGTGTGACTTGTTGAACCCATAATGCGCGAATGGTTCAATAAATTCCCATAACTGCTCAGCAATGCGTTGGTCAACCTGGTTGCGCTGACAACCATCCATAAATTTTTGCTTTTGCTGATCCAGCAATTGGGGAATTTTTTTACCGACGGCTTTGATGAGCAAATAGCCTTCGCCAGCGGTGAACCCAGCCACATCACGCACCAGGGCCATCACTTGTTCTTGATACACTAAAATGCCATAGGTTTTTTCCAGAATCGGTTTTAACGTCGGCAACAGATAGGTGACTGGCCGCTTTTTATGCTTGCCTGCAATATAATCTGGAATTCGTTCCATTGGTCCCGGCCGATACAAGGCCACCATGGCGATAATATCATCAAACTCGGTTGGTTTTAATTCACGCAGATACCGCTTCATGCCGGCACTTTCCAGTTGGAAGATGCCGGTCGTTCTGCCGGCTTGCAATAACCGATAGGATGGTTTATCCGTCAACGGGAGTTGCTCGATGTCGATGGTTTCGTCCGTGGTTTTTTGAATGATCTCCAGCGTCTGTTCAATGATGGTTAAATTTTTCAAGCCAAGAAAATCCATTTTCAACAGACCGAGCTGCTCAATCGGATGCAAAGAGTATTGTGTGACAATGTCATGCTCACTGGTGGAGGCATATTGAATTGGAGTGTAATGCTGTAACGGTTCTTTGGTAATAACCACGCCACAGGCATGCGTGGAAGTGTGGCGCACGACGCCTTCAAGCTTGCGTGCCCCATCCAGCACGCGGGCAGCATCGGCATCAGAACTATACAGTTGCTTTAATTCTGGTACCGTGGTCAAGGCTTCTTCCAAACTACTAAACATTGGAATTAGTTTTGCTAACATGTCACAAAAGCCATAGGTCAAGCCTAGGGCTCGGCCCACATCACGCACCGCCGCCCGTGCCGCCATTGTTCCAAAGGTAATAATTTGAGCGACATGGCCCTTGCCGTATTTGGATTCCACATAGCGGATAACTTCGTCGCGCCGCGTATCGGCAAAGTCTAAATCGATATCGGGCATGCTAACACGTTCGGGATTTAAAAACCGTTCAAACAACAGTTCATAGCGCAGTGGATCTATATTCGTAATCCCCGCCAGATAGGCCACAATGCTGCCAGCCGCGCTCCCACGCCCAGGACCCACCACAATGTGATTCCGCTTCGCCCAGTTCACAAAATCTTGGACAATTAAGAAATATGAGGCGTAGCCAGTTTTGCTAATGACATCTAATTCGTAATCGATGCGCCGTTGCACGGCAGCCAATTGATCAGCCGCATAACGCGTGGCGATATTCGCTTGGCATAATTCTCGCAACGCCTGATCAGCGGTTTTACCTTCTGGTAGTTCGTAGTAGGGCAGTTGAATTTGGCCTAATGCAATCGTCACGTTACACCGTTCGGCAATGCGATTGGTATTTGCGATGGCTTCTGGTAACTCAGCAAACAATTCTGCCATAGCATCAGCCGACTGCAGTGAGAAGTCATCTTGGCGCATCGACAAACGATTTGTATCGGTCACCGATTTTTTGGTTTGAATGCACACCAGAATATCTTGCGCCTCAGCATCCGCTGGCGTCAGATAGTGGGCATCCGCCGTGGCCACGAGTGGGGCGCCGGTTTGCTTTTGTAAACGTACTATGGCGGCATTCACCTGGGCTTGTTCCGGGGTATGAGCGTGTTTTTGCACTTCCAGAAAGAAGTGATCTGGCCCAAAAATGGCTTGATACTGTTGAATCACCTCAGCGGCCCTAGTTTCATCGTGCTGCAAAATGGCACGTGACACTGGTCCACTCAAGCACCCGCTTAAAGCAATCAGACCAGTGTGATAGCGCTGTAACGCCGCCAGATCAACCCTTGGACGATAGTAGTAACCTTCAATGTGTGCCAAGCTCACGAGTTTGATCAGGTTGGCATAACCTTCATTGGTTTCGGCCAAGAGAATAAGATGATACGGTCGATCATCTAGCTTGGGTTGCTTGTCTTGCAGGGTACGCTGCGCAATATACAGCTCAACACCAATGATCGGTTTGAGGCCTGCCGCTTGGCAAGCCGTATAAAATTCAATCGCGCCATACAGTACGCCATGATCAGTTAAAGCGAGTGAAGAAAAACCAAGATTTTTTGCATACTCCACCAGCTCTGGAACTTTGGGGAGACCGTCCAGCAGTGAATAATGACTATGAACATGCAGATGCGTGAAGGTCATAGAGTGGTCGCATTATAACAAGTGTGCTATACTCTGGCTAATGGTCGTAAAACGAACTACAAAACGGGACTGGCCGACCGTTATGGCCCATGTAGCGTACTGGTGCGCCGCCATGGCGGTGCTGTTGGTGGCAGTGCAATTTTGGTTGTATGGCATCCATTACAATCGCGTCTTTGCAGATAATGTGGTGTCAGCTGTTACGCTCACCAATGGACAAACCTATTTTGGTCGGCTAGAAAAATTTGGTCCCCATACCGCGGTGCTGTTCAACGCCTACTATTTACAAGTTGGCGAAACAGATGTCACCGCCGCAGAACAAGCCGATGGCTCAAATTTGCAGCTGAAAAAATTGTCTGACGATTTTCATCAACCAAACGATTACTTAATTCTCAACCGCGAAGAGATTCTGTATTGGCAGCATCTCTCCAGCCAGTCGCCGATCATTGAGGCGATGGCAGAATATCGGAACCAGGAATAATTCGTTATTCGTCGTCCGACTTTCGGCGTTTCTTTGTGCGACCTCCGGTAAATGATTTGATCATTTCAAGAATGGTACCTACCTGTGAACTAACGGCAGCTAATGAGTCAACCGAGTCATTGACTTTTTCCTTTAACCCACGCATGGTTTCATCCAGCTCCTCCATCTTCTGACGGAAATCAGTGATCATTTCATTGCTCTGTCGCGAAATTTGGGCAATGTAGTACATGATCCAAACCAAAAAAACAGTAAACACTCCAATACAGACCGCCACGGTGATATAGAGAATATCTTGTGAAGTATCAAACATAGGTATTTTTGTTATAAAGTCAATTTGAGTTTAGTGTAGCACAATGCTACACTTCCGGCTATGGATGAGTTACAGGGTCAGGATTTGAAGATGGCCTACTGGTACAATACCCACCGCGCCCAAGTACGGACGGCGGCCTATGGGGTGGCGATTGCAGCTGTCGCGCTGTTGTGGTTGATCGTCATCATATTGTTTGTACGCGTTTTATTGGATAGATCTGCCACCAACCGGGCGATTCACGATTTAGCAGCCACCCAGGTGATTTACGATTCAATTCAGGCGCCGCAACCATTAACCATTACGGCCGTTGATGCCATCAGCCATACCACCGAATCAGTTGATGCCTATGCCATTGTGTCGAATCCCAATACCTATTATGCAGCCCGATTTACCTACACCGTGACTATCAATGGCACGGCCTACAGTTATACCGATGGGGGTGTCATGCCAAAGTCCGACACTTATATTGTGGTTAGTGGCGTGGCCGGTTCCGCCACCGCCTCGGCTGATCTCACCATTCAAGAAACAACCTGGCAACGCATTCGTGGACCACAACCCGATGCCACTTTCCTCGTGAACGATGCTGAGCTGGCCACCAATGAAATACCGATTGGCTCTACCACCGACACAACCACCACTGACAGTGATTTTGCTACTCCGGAAGATGACGAGGCCATAGACGATACTCCTGCTCCAGGTAAAACAATCTCTCAAGTGTCTGGGAGTGTCACCAATACAAGCGCCTATGGGTTTCGTCAAGTCAAGGTCACTGCCTTGGTCACTACACCGGCTGGCACCGTAGAGGGTGTTCAACAAGTGATTTTGTCCGACGTGGCGTCATTCAGCGACAGTGCCTTACTATTCAGTTGGCAACGCCGCTTTAATTTTAACGATGTGCCGAAGATCATCGTGGAGACCGATGTCTGGGATGAAACCAATTTGATCAGACCAGGAGACCTCTAGCATGAAATTGAGTGTGCACTGGCGTCCAGTCGATTGGTGGCTCCTGGCTGCTGTGCTTATTCTCATCACCGTCAGCACAGTCATTCTGTTTAGTCTCAACCAAACGAGTACTGGTTCTGATCGTTTTGAAAAACAACTGGTCTTTATCGTGATCGGCTTAGTGGTGCTGGGCATCACTAGTCAACTGAACTATCGCACCTTCCTTCAGTATGCCTATATCCATTATCTCATCTGGCTCGTCATCTTGGTGCTCGTCATCTTTTTTGGGACGACCATTCGCGGTACCACCGGCTGGTTTCAGTTTGCCGGCATCAGTCTGCAACCAGTTGAATTCGCTAAAATTGCTTTCATCTTGGCGGCAGCCCGGTTTCTGACAGATCGCAGCTTTGAGATGGAGCACTGGAAAACGGTGGTACGGTATGGAGCCTTGCTGGCTGGATACGTGGGATTCATTTTACTCCAGCCAGATTTAGGTTCAGCCGTTGTGTTGGTGGGTACGGCTACGGTGATGGGACTGGCCACCGCGGTGCGACCACGTCAACTCTGGCTGATTGGCGCCATTGCCGTGTTGTTCGGTTCCTTAAGCTGGGCGTTTATCTTGCAAGACTATCAGAAAGATCGCTTGCTGACGTTTATCGACCCGCAACGTGATCCACTGCGGTCTGGCTATAATGTCACGCAGGCGGTTATTTCGGTGGGATCAGGACAATGGTTCGGGCGCGGCCTTGGCCTTGGACCACAAAGTCAACTGCAGTTTTTGCCCGAACGTGAGACCGATTTTATTTTTGCAGTGATTGCAGAAGAACTGGGTTTTGTGGGCGCCGGAACGGTCATTGGATTATTTGCCTTTATATTGTGGCGATTGTGGCGGTCCAGCCGATTGTTGTCCGATGACAGTGCCCGCTACGTGGTGGTTGGTTACGCCGCCCTGCTCTTTGGTCAAATCCTCATTAACATTGGGATGAATATTGGCGTCATGCCGGTGACGGGCATCCCGCTACCGTTTGTCAGTGCCGGTGGTAGCTCGATGATTGCCTTACTGTTTGGTCTCGGTATTGTGTTTAACGCCCTGGCCCAAAGTAGCCGTCGTTGACGGTGGTCCATTTTTATTGTACAGTCTTGACGTATGGCTCTCACCAAAAAAGCTCTCCAGAAGCTGTTGGCTACCTGCCCGCATTGTGCTGCACCATTTGATCGGTTGGTCCGCACGACTATCACCCAGAGCCAAAAGGCTGAATTAGTGCATGTGCGTTGCGGGGCTTGCCAAGGTTCCTTACTTGCCCTACTATTTAGCACCGGGCCGTTCATAAGTTCTATCGGATTAATTAGCGATCTCAGCCGAGAAGATGTGGTCCATTTCCAAGGTAGCCAGGTGCTGGCAGAGGATGACCTGTTTGCCCTACACAATTGGTTGCAACAACCGTCCGCCGTCACTGACGTGCTGACATATGCCGTCCTCCACTCATAACTATTTATAAGTTTTAATCCTCGTTTTGTTTTATGGTTCAAGAACAGACCCTCGCGTTATCCGCCCGCACCCGTACAGTCACTGGTAAGGCTGTTGCTCAATTACGCCAGCTCGAAAAATTACCTGGTGTGGTGTATGGTCATGGTCGTGCTAATGTGAACGTTGAAGTCGACCTCGCTCAATTTGAAAAAGTGTATGCGGCTGCCGGCCGGGGTAGTTTGATTAATTTATCGATTGATAATGGTACCGTCGTCCCAGTGGTGGTGCAGGAACTGTCATTGAACAATTTGAATGATGCTATGCAGCATGTTGATTTCTACGCCGTACGCATGGATGAAGAAATTACGTCTGAAGCAAATTTAGTCTTTATCGGCGAGTCTCCAGCGGTAAAAACACTGGGTGGGACCTTCATCCACAACAAAGATCATATCACCATCAAATGTTTGCCCAGTAAACTGATTAAAGAAATTACGATTGATATTTCATCGTTAGCCACCTTTACCGATGCCATCAAAATTAAAGATCTCCATGTGCCCGAGGGAGTAAAAATTATGGACATTTCAGATGATATCGTGGCTACGGTAAACGCGCCTCGGACTGATGAAGAATTAGCCGCCTTAAACCAAACGGTGACGGAAGATGTCACGAAAGTAGAAGGCGTAGTGAAACCAACGACGGAAGAAGCGGCTGAAACAGACGCTAAGGCAGATACCAAAGCCAAGGCCGAGAAATAATCCATGGACCAGAGTCGCTCAGAAAAACTGAAGGACATCTGGTGGTCTATCCGTAGTAATCGGATCGTCAGGCCGTTAGCGTTGGTGGCGGGAGGTTTGGTGGTGGTGCTGATTGGACTCTACATTGTACTCAGTTACTACGGAAAATTGCCCTGGAGTACTGCTCGCGTGACGGTACCTGACGATCTCATCACGAACTCGACTATCCCTGCCGCGATTGATCTAAATCAACAAGTGCCACGTGCGTTAGATGGTGTACCTGTGTTATTAGTAGATAGTGATCGGTTTCCGCTGGCCGTGATGATCGAAAATTTAGTCACCATTCGACCGCAGGCTGGTTTAAGTGCTGCCGGTATTGTGTATGAAGCCTTAGCGGAAGGGGGGATTACTCGATTCCTGGCTATCTATACCACCGCGGAAGCGATTCCAACTATTGGCCCGATTCGGAGTGCGCGCACCTACTATGTTGATTGGGCTGAGGAATATGGCGGCGTCTTTGCCTATGTGGGCGGTAGCCCAGAAGCGCTAGGCCTGACGGGCTCATCTGATTATCTAACCGATTTGAACCAATTTTATAACGCTCAATATTATTACCGAGATGAAGCCATTGCGGCTCCACATAATCTATTTTCGAATTCCGAATTATTTAATTATGCGTTACGTGATCTCAGTGTAGAAACGACTCCTGGTGATTTCACCACTTGGACATTCAAACCTGAACCTCCGGCCAGCGAGTTGCCGGACCAGGTAGCACCGTTGACCATTGCGTATTCATCAGATGACTATGCTGTTGAGTGGCGCTACCAGGCCAGCTCGAACACCTATCTACGGTGGAATGGCGGGGTAGAACATAATGACGCCAATACCGCTGAACAATTACAAGCTCATAACATCATTGTGCAACGGGTAGCCACCACACTGCTCGAGCCTGCCACTGGCCGTCTGGCGATGGAGACTCTTGGACAAGGTGAAGCATTACTGTTTCAAGATGGGGAGGTGAACGTTGGGCGGTGGCTCAAAAACGACCGTGGTCAACGCACGGCCTTCCTAGATGACACCGGAGCAGAATGGCAGTATAATCCTGGCACAACCTGGATTGAAGTTGTCCCGACAGAGATATCCGTAACCTATTAACAACGTTATGACAGTGAACACAAAATTAGGCATTGTAGCTGGCGTATTGGTGGCCGGAGCTGGAGCCGTCTGGGCTGGTGTGTGGTGGAGCCTGACACAAACCGCCACGGTACCAAGCCAAACCATCGTTGAGCGCGTGACACCAGAATTAGCCGAAGCTAGTACCCAATCAATCATCACGGGTGAAGCAGCCCGTCATACGGATGGAGTGATCGTGCCCGCAGCTGAGGCGAATCGCTGGCCACTGGCCATCATGATTGAAAATGCGGCATTCGGAGGTGTCCGTCCACAATCGGGGCTGAGTGCTGCCCAAATCATTTATGAATTACCAGTGGAAGGCGGTATTACCCGTTTTCTGGCCGTGTTTGCCGGTGAACTACCTGATAAAATTGGTCCAATTCGGAGCGCCCGGGCGACGTATTTGGAGTTTGTCGCTGAATATGATGCCCTCTATGGCCATGCCGGTGGCAGCCCAGAAGCTATGGCGGCGGTCGATGGACTGACGGTGAAAGATTTATCGGCCCTGGCAGAAGATTCCAGATTCTTTTATCGCGATACAAAATTAGTGGCACCACATAATTTATTTACCACCGGAGAGCTCTTAACCAAGGCCTTGCGTGATAAACGTCTAGATCTGACTGAGCCCGACTATGAGCCCTGGTTATTCAAAGATGCTGCACCGGTCGAGGAGCTAATGGTTGACCCAGTAGAGATTGATTTTGGTTCTGGGCCACTCTATGCTATTCGCTACGACTACAACAAGAAAACCAATAGTTATGATCGCAGCAATGGGGGAGAGCTACAGACCGATGCCGTGACCGGAGATCCCTTGTCACCAACCACCGTGATTGTGCAAATTGTCCCGGCAGCTATTCCGGCGGGTGACGAGGGCCGAGTAAATTATGCGGTGACCGGCACAGGGAAAGCCTATTTTGCGATGGATGGACAAGTCATTGAAGGAACCTGGAGCAAACTTGACCGTGCTGGTCGTACGGTATTCCGTGACGCCGCTGGTAATCGGCTAGCCCTCAATCGTGGCCAAATTTGGATATCAATTGTGCCCGCCTCTGGGACTGTGGTATACTAGGCCGCAGACCTAATCTATTAATATCGTGACCCATGAAACGTTATTTTGCTCTGAGTGTACTAGGCTTAGCCACCTTAGGGGCTAGCTGTGCCTCAACAACCGGACCAACCACGGTAACCACCGATGACAACTCGGCTGAGGACATTTATTTTGAAGAAGATAGTATTGCGGTAGAAGCTGCCGATGTCTATGGAAAGGATTTAGAGATCGTCACTCGCTACCCAGACTCCATTCGCAGTTACTATTCCAGCAACGAATACGAAACCGACGTCACCTACCAAACCACGGCTTCAACCGAAGACGTCAGAACCTACTATAATGACGCTATGGCGGCCGCCGGCTGGGAAAATTCTGAAGAGGCCACTGATTACATGGAATACCTGAAAGGTGACGAAGACAATCCGGAAATTTTCACTGTCTATTTCACAAGTTACGATGATCAAGGCATTGTCGAATATGAGCTGGTCTACGAACCAGCCCTGACGGATGAGCAGTTGCAAGCCTTAGAGGAAGAGGATTTCGAATTCTAACATCATCGCATGCTGGCGCGCGGTCACCGTAGGCCAAGTACGGTATTTGGGGCTGTAGCGTTGCTGGTAGGTACGGCCGTTGGTGCTGGCATCTTTGGGTTACCCTATGTCTTCTCGCAAGCCGGTGTGGCCATTGGTATCGCCTATGTACTCGGCTTGGGCGCTGTCTTAGGGCTCGTCAATTTGGCCTATGGTGAGGTGGTCTTAAGCACCGAAGGCACTCATCAATTTACCGCCTATGTCCAACGGTATCTTGGTCAGCGCTGGCGTATCGTGGCCGTGCTGTCGTTGTGTATTGGGCTGTATGGCGCCCTGTCGGCTTATACCCTCGAAGTAAGCCATTTATTGTCTGTTCTACTGGCTCCATACGTGTCACTGAGCCAAATTCCACTCGGCCTGATCTATCTCGCTGTCGTTGGCGCAGCCTTGTTCATTGGCTTGCGCGCCATCACGCCAGTGGAAAAAATTCTAATGATCGTGATGCTCAGCCTGATTACTGGGCTCGTTGTGATTGGGATACCACGGGTTGAACCACATAACTATGTGACGGCGATATCACCGTCGGCTATTTTTTTGCCCTATGGCGTAGTGTTATTTGCCCTGTCCGCCGCATCGGCTGTGCCAGATATGAAGCGGGTATTACAACACCATTTTACTGGGCTGCGTCGAGCAATCGTCATAGGCTCAATCATTCCCGTCATTGTGTATATCGTCTTCGCTACCGTAGTGGTGGGGATCACTGGCACGGCCACTACGCCCAGTGCGGTGGAGGGGTTAGGAAGTATCTTGGGCCCAACCGCCTTGACGATTGGAGCCATTTTTGGCTGTGTCACGATGACCACCTCATTCCTGGTATCTGGCATGGTGTTGCGCGAGACCTATCAATTCGATTTCAAACTTCGCCCTTGGTTGGCATGGGTGTTGGTGATGACTCCGCCGCTGTTGTTCTTGTTGTTTCAGTGGCTTAGTTTTATTGAAATTCTCGGTATTTCTGGGGCATTGATCGGTGGGTTGGATGGGATACTGATTATGCACATGCATCAACGGTTACGGACGGTGCAGCATCGGCCTTCGGCATTTACCGTAACGCAATCTCTTGTCGTGCATGGCTTAGCGTATGCCGTATTTATTGGTGGTATTGTGTATGAAGCGTGGATCATTTTTCAACGACTATCATAAGTACCGACTGTTAGAGATGCTGCCTGGCATCATCTCACTCGGCACTCTGCTGGGAGCGGTCGTCTTCACGTTTATCTCTCCACTGACTATGGTGTATGTGATTGTAGCGTACGATTTTTACTGGATGGTGAAAGTGATCTACGTCAGTACGTTCTTAGTCATCTCATTCGTCAAATATAAACAAACTATGGCGGTGGATTGGGCCAAGCGCTGTGCCACGCTACCGGCCAGTACCGCCATTCGCCATATCATTTTTATCCCAAATGCCTCGGAAAGCTTAGAAGTGGTCGAGTCAACCTTTGCCGCCCTGGACCGCAGTCTCTTTCCCAAAGACCAGGTGAGTATTGTGTTTGCCGCCGAGCAGCGCTTCCCGACAAGTTTAGCCAATGGTCAGGCCATGCAAGCCCGCTACGGTGCCGCCTATGGGCATTTTTTGGTTACCGATCACCCCGATGGCTTACCCGACGAACTCGCCACCAAGGGAGCGAATTTGGCCTGGGCGGGGCGTCAGATTCAACAGTGGGTTGATGCGCAGCGCATCCCATATGAGCAGGTCATAGTCACGGTGCTCGATGTTGATTCCTGTATCGAAACCCAGTACCTGCACTACCTCACCTATACCTATCTGACGCACCCAGATCGACTGCATCACAGTTACCAGCCGATTCCAATGTTTAGTAATAATATTTGGGATTCACCAGCCATCATGCGGGTGGCGGCCACTGGTACCACTTTTTGGTCGATGTCCGAGCAGGTTCGGCCGGAACGGTTACTGACCTTTTCCTCGCACAGTATGCCGTGGCAAGCGTTAGTGGATGTTGGGTTTTGGCAGACCGACGTGGTATCTGACGACTCGCGTATTTTTGTACAGTGCTTACTGCACTACGATGGCCAGTACGCCGTTGTGCCACTCCATATGCCCATCTACATGGATACCGTGCTGTCCGATAACTTATGGAAGAGTCTGAAAAATTTATTCAAACAGCAGCAACGCTGGGGGTGGGGAAGCGAGAACATTCCATTTTTAATCTGGCACTTCTCGAAAAATAAAGCTATCCCACTGCGCGTGCGCTTGCGCCATATCTTCAATCAACTGGAAGGACATTGGTCATGGGGTACGGCTTCACTGATTATTTTTTTCTTAGGGTACATGCCGCTCCATTTGGCCCGTCTCGAACAAGCCACAGCGCCG
>AMFJ01016973.1_pt1 | contig 17656 bp, 17 predicted proteins | sample 427208 | NCBI WGS metagenome assembly AMFJ01 (sample SAMN02954298, study PRJNA114691) | groundwater metagenome | biome: aquatic; feature: subsurface aquifer; material: sediment; isolation source: subsurface aquifer sediment | place: USA: Rifle, CO | collected 2008-08
GCGGTAAAGGCTACGGCATAGCCTTGATTCGCGCCGCGCAAGCCTGGTTTGTGCAACATGGTTATACCTCTAGCCAAGTAGTGACCCAGGGTGATAATGTGGCTGCCAGTAAACTGTACGAAAAATGCGGTTACAAGCAAGCTAGCCTAGAATACTATTATCACTTCTGGCTATAAAACCCCTGAATAGCCGCTACGACCTTATCGACAACATCGTTCCCCAGCTGATAATACATCGGCAAACGTAGTAACCGTTCGCTATCTTTAGTGGTATAGACATCTTCCCCATGGAAACGGCCAAATCTTTTACCCGCCAAGGCACTATGTAACGGGATGTAATGAAATACACTCATAATATCGTTGGCTTTTAGATGTGCGATCAGGGCTTGGCGTTCCGGCAGATCTTTCACTTTAATATAAAACATGTGCGCATTGTGGGTACAGTCAGCTGGAATGGTGGGGAGTGTGAGAGCTCCGGCAGTGGCTAAATTCTGGAGACCATCATAGTACCGCTGCCAACTGTGTAAGCGATCCTGGTTAATGACATCAGCTTGCTCAAGCTGGGCAAAAAGATACGCTGCGTTCAACTCACTCGGTAAATACGATGATCCAATATCCACCCAAGTGTATTTATCAATTTGTCCACGGAAAAATTTAGACCGATTTGTTCCTTTCTCACGGATAATTTCCGCCCGTTCAATTAAACTGTCTTCACTCACCACCACGGCACCACCTTCACCACAGGTATAATTTTTCGTTTCGTGAAAACTATAACAGCCAATATGACCAATGGTGCCTAAGAACTGGTTTTGGTATTTGGCGTTTACTCCTTGAGCCGCATCTTCCACTACTAATAAATTGTGGCGCTGAGCAATTTCCATGATCACCTCCATATTGCAACTAACGCCGGCATAATGCACCGGCACGATCACTTTGGTGCGCTCGGTAATGGCCGCTTCAATCAACTGTTCATTAATGTTCATGGTATCCGGACGAACATCTACAAACACAATGGTAGCACCACGTAATACAAAGGCATTGGCTGTGGAGGTAAAGGTGTACGACGGCATGATGACCTCATCACCCGGTTGTACATTGGTCAGTACCGCCGCCATATCTAGGGCGGATGTTCCAGAAGTAGTCAGCAACACATCTTTTGCACTGAACTGTTGCTTTAACCAGACATGGCACTGTTTGGTGTACTCATAATCACCAGATAATCTACGCCGCTCAATGGCATCGGCAATATAGTCCAATTCTTTACCGACTACTGCGGGACGGTTAAACGGAATCATACCGAGCGACTTAATAATAGTAGACCAATGGAAATACAACCCAAGCTGGCTAACTTGTACACAGTGAACGGTTCATGAAACAACCACACCGAGCAGACCACTACCAAAATAAAGGACAAACTAGTAAACGGGTAAGCAAAGCTAAGCTGGAACTTAGTTAAGGCTAGCATCCAAAATAACGCCGCTAAAAATGCTAAGCCCAAGCTCAGTATAACCCAGGGATCCATTAATAATTTACCTAAAAATTGTAATTTGCCTGAAAAGTTTGTAGAAACATCATGGTATAAACCTACCCGCCATTTTAGTAACAACTGGCTCGCCACCGTGCTGATGACTGTACCAAAAATATAGAAATAATTCATTGTGGAAAATTCAGTTTAGTTTTTACTAAATATAATGGTCGTTGTTTTACTTGATCAAACATTTTACCAATATACAAGCCAATCATTCCTAAAATCATTATGATCAAACCGGCTAGAAACCACATCGAAACTATTAAACTCGCCCAGCCTTCTACTGGATCTGTACCATACAGTGACTGCCCTACCACATACAACACAAATAAAAAGGATCCCAGCGCAATGAGGGCACCCAGTTTAACAGTTAGACGCAATGGTTTATCAGAAAAAGCGATGATGACATCAAAAGCTAAGCGCATTAATTTAGCAAAATTATAACTGGAACGTCCAGTGGCTCGAGCAGCGTGGGCTACATCAACCGTGGTCATGGAAAATCCGGTCCACCGTACTAAGACGGGAAAATAGCGCAAGTTTTCAGTCATGGCATTTAACGTATCAATGACACGACGGCTATAGATGCCAAAATTGCCGATAGTGGCATCTTGCTTCGTACCCGTTAAATAACTTAAGGCCCAATAAAAGCAGGCAGAAGAAAAACGTTTCAACCAACTATCTAACCGCTCCACTCGCCGAGCAAAGATAATGTCGTATGGGCCGGTACGTGTGACATTGAATAGTTTTTCAATTTCTTCGGGCTGATCCTGCAAGTCTCCATCCATGACGACCACCCAATCGCCGCGACTATGTTGCAAGCCAGCGGTAATAGCATAGTGTTGTCCAAAATTCCTAGTCAACAGTAAACCGATCACTCGTTTATCTTCTCTGGCCAGATCGGTAATTACTGACCAAGCATTATCGGGGCTACCGTCATTCACCAACAATAATTCAAAATCAACCTGGAGCTTAGCTAGTACAACCTGCACCCGCCGGTGCAGTTCTACCAAACTATCCGCACATTTGTAGACTGGGACAACGATAGAAATCATCATATCTTCCTGGCTACTATAACACAACTACTGCCAAATGGAATCCGCCAGCCAAGCCGCAGTAGGGCGATTTCAAAACCGAGCCAATCAGCCTTAGAGTGATGCTGCTTAGGACTAGACAACTTTTTAAAGAAGCGCCGGCCAATTAAAATCGGTAGCGGTAACGGTGAAAATAGATAACTGGCGTATTCGATGGTAAAGCCAGCCTGATGCAACCGTTTAGAGAGACTACGAATGGTATAACGACGGAAATGGCCGGCTCGCACATCTTCATTGGACCATAACCACTGATACGCGGGAACCGTAACATACAACCGACCAGCCGGTTGGATAACCGTATGTAACTGCTGCAAAAAAGTTTGATCATCTTCAATATGTTCAACCACATCAAACACGCCTACTGCCGGTAACGTGCCTGGTAAAAACTGCGCTTGTTCTAAGGTGCTGCAAATCAGTTCTTTCACGCCACGTTGTTGAGCATGCTGCACACCCTCGACACCAGCTTCTAATAGGGTGACAGCTAAACCCGACTCTTGAAACAGTTTAGCTTGATAACCGTTACCACCACCAATATCGAATAACTGGCCAGGTGGCGGAAATTTTTTCATCAGCGTTAACAAACTACGATTACGGTGTTGAAACCAAAAGCTGTCATCCTCCAACGCGTAACACTCCGCATTGCCACTGTCTGGATAAGAAATAGCCGCTGGCGTTTTGGCAGACCAAATCCCATCGCGGTATTCCAAACCGGGAGCAATCACACTCAAGTTAGGGGCGGACGGCTGGGTCGACATGTAAGGTTAAAGTATAATTTTCTGGATCGCTGTGTAGGTTCCGGTAGCCAATTAGGGTGCCATAAAAAGACTCCACTGTAAACACCTGTTCCCAGTTACTGTCTTGGGCAAGCTGCTTCGTCATGTACGCACTAACCGCTTGGCTGGTCGTATTATTCATCCACTCGCCGGTATGAGTCGGGGTGGCATCAGCCAGAACAACAGCCACATCTACCCAACGATTCGTGCCAGCATACACCCGTTCGGAAATTTGCTGATCACTCAAACCAGGGTAATCCCCTTGCCAGGCAGATAAGTGTGCATTAAAAAATGGTTGTCCAGCGGGCAAATATAATTTTCCGGTTTGATAGTAGTTTTCCATGGCGGGAATCCAGGTATATTCATCAAAAAATCCATTCCACACAATAGTGTCATCAGGAATCTGGGCAACGGCTTGGGCGAGGGTTTGATCAAACTGTTTTTGTGTAGTCATGGCTTGGGCCTGCAGTTGTCCAATGGTTTGCCAATGTTGCCAGGTTAGTACCAACGCTATCACAGCTATTCCAGTAATACTCACAAACCGTAAACGCGATAATGATTGCGGCCAACTAACCGGTACTAAAGCAGTGAGCACTAATCCTACTAAACTATAGGCCAAAGGATGCACGGCGCCAACCGACCGCAGCGCCAACAACAACACAAGCGGTCCAATGCCCAGCCAAGCCACTTGGAAAAACTCTGACCAGCGCCACTGTCGCCGACTGATGATCGCACTGATAGTGATGGCAAGTAAACAACCAACCACGAATAAACGTTGTACAAAACCAACCAACCCAGTAACAATAAAATTAGCCGATGCGACGAAGGATTGGTTGAGTGCATACCCATAGGTAGAGTAGAAATGGAGGTTACCCTGTACATGCGCTATCAAAAAGTAACCCGCCAGCGTTAGAATAATTCCAAATGTCCAAGCAAGATCTTGCCAACGTTTTTGGCTTTGTTTCAAGTACAACACAAATAATGGTGCACATGTCACCACCAAGAACATTGCGGCAATGTAACGACTCAACACTGCCGCCGCCGCACACAGCGCAAACCCAATCAACCAGCGCCGTTGTTGGTATGCTAACAGCAAGCAGATACTAGCGGATGCTACCCAGGCAGCTGCCTGCCATTCTAACCAATACACAGCAATACCGTAGGTAGCATCATAGAAAATCGGTAAGCTACTAAATAAACAAATGCCGACAACACTATAGAGCAGGCTGTGGCTTCGACGATAGATCAACCAAGCCATTAGGCTAAGCAAAATCGCAAAACTTGGTAACAAAGTAAAGAGATGGCCAAGTGGCTGCGTGAGCGCGGTTGGATACAACAATACTAATGGCACCGTGCGCAGTGGGTGACGATCGTTCTGTACCAGTTCATCCCAAGCCACGGCCCACCGACTTTCGGAATCGAGCCGTTCAGCTAGTCTGGCATTATAAAATTGATAATAGACCGAATCGTAAAAATACGAGTTGTGCGCCAAATAGTTGGTTTCAATGTTGTAAGTGAGTACACCAACAATAATCGTCACCAAACAAGCCGCGATAATACACCACAGTAAAGCGAAGCGCTTCATGCGAGCAACCTTACGATGCGCTCCTGAATACTAGTAGAATCCAGTTGATGATAGGCTAACACCTCGTCATTCTGCCCACACTTGGGCACTTCCGTTAATCCAAAATTCACACACTTGCCAGACAGAGCTGCGTCCACCATCACCCCTTGACCCAGTTGCACATAATGGTTATCTAAAGTCACTACCAATTGATACTTGTTGAGTTCGGCTACAAATACATCACTGATCGTGTTCAACCAAGGAAAATTATACACCGCCACAGTGATGTTCTGTTGCGCTAATCCTTCAGCTGCCAAATAAGCTTGCTTCAATAACGTTGGTCCATAGGCTACAATCGCAACATCTTTACCATCGCGTATCTTCTGTCCAACACCAGTTTTTAATTGATAATGCTCTGATAAGCTAAATGGCAGATCAATCGGTAAGCTTTCCAGCCGAACATAAGTAGAACCCGGGTTCTGTTCAACTGCCCAACGCAACACCAGGCGTGCTTCTTGTTCAGTAGCGGGTGATAATAATGTTAAACCTGGAATAGAACCCAGAATAGAAATATCGCGCACGGATTGATGCGAGTGGCCAGGCCCGGCGGGCAACACTCCAGCGAGTGAACCAACATAAATGATTTTAGTTTCTTCCGTGGCATTATTATAAATCTGCTCATTTGGGCGCGTTGATAAAAAACAGGCAAATGAATGAACGATTGGTAATTTGCCAGATAACGCCAAACCGCCAGCCGACGACACCATATCTTGTTCAGCAATACCGCATTCAATAAAGCGGTCTGGGTGAGCATCCTTAAACGGAATTAATCCTGTATCTAACATCAGGTCCGCATCTAACACTACCACTTCAGGACGCTCGTCACCAATTTTCTTTAGCTCATCTCCATAGGCCGCCACCAATTTCTGAGGGGCAGTGACAACATATTTGGGCAACACTTCATGTTCTTCTAATTTAATATCAAAGCCCTGAATTTGACTGAGCAGTTCAGCGAGCGCTTTAGCATAATTATCTTCACTCGGTGCACCACTATGAAATTTGTAAAGAGTTTCATCTTCACCAAAGGCCGTGGATTCCATAAATGACACACCTTTGCCTTTGATGGTATCGGCAATCAAGACTTTCGGGCGATCCGTAATGGTGCGGAAATGATCCAGGGTGGCTTTAAATTTAGCGAGATCATGACCATCATGCCGCGCCACTTCCCAGCCGTAAGCTTTAAATTTAGCTTCCAGATTGCCTAGATCGCTGACATTCTTCACCCACGTATCCGATTGCAATTTGTTATGATCCACAATCACTGTGAGTTCTCCATAGTGTCCATTAGCAGTGGGCTGGAGCGATTCCCAATTCTGACCTTCTTGCAGTTCACCATCGCCAGTCAGCACGAAAAATCTGCCGGGTTTTTTATCTAAACGTCTCGCCAGGGCCATCCCTCGCGCTTTGGCAATTCCCATTCCCAAGGAACCAGTATTCGTCACCATGCTTGGGATGGTAGCAATGTCGGGATGTCCAGGTAAACCACCTAACCGACGCAAGCCATGAATTTTTTCAAACGGTAATTTTTCGAGACCAAGCAAGATAGAGTACAAACCTGGAGCATCATGACCTTTGGAAGAAAAATACACACCGTTCTGAGCCAGTTCATTAAGCCAGAGCCACGTTACCATATCCATGGCACTAAAACTGGAACCGATATGCCCAGACCCAGCTTGGGCGATCATATATAAGGTATTAATCCGAAAGACAGTCGCTAACACCCTGGCTTGTTGGAACGGATCGGTCAGTGTGGTACGCAGCCGCTGGATTTCAGATAGAGGGACAAAAGACAAAGCCATAGCTAGAGCGCCGGTAAGGTGACTAACCGTTGTTGGATAAGATATTCGGCCACGACCCAATCTTCCAAACTGTTAATATCAAAACCTTCATAACCTTCGGTAAAAAATGGAGCAATCATCTGGCCAGCAATAGTGCCTTGTTCAAGTGGTACACGGCACCAAGCCATTTCTAAGCTGGCGTTTTGGGCATACACCTTGGGTAACGCCTGGTACGGTGTGCTGTGCCAAGGTGTGGCACTGGCATCAGGATTAGGCATCACCGGTTGCATCCGAGCAGCCGCACCTTCCCCACTCACCTGCCACATCTTAGCGGGATGTTGTCTGCACAACTCTACTGCTCGAATGGAGTCTACGCCCTGCAAAGCTGTAAACTGCTGCCAAGCCCGTTGGATCGTACTGGCTTGTCGAAACGGACTGGTGGGACGCAATAAGGCAAAGGCATCTGGGGCATCGCCGCCTAAGTTCTGTAGAGCATGTTTCACCCAACCAATATCTGGCGAGGTGTCTTGGGCAAATTCCGCTGGACGCAGCCATGGCACTTCAGCACCAGACTGTTTGGCAATTGCGGCAATGTCTTCACTATCCGTTGAAACAATAATTCTGGAAAATACCCCGGATGCTTTAGCCGCCGCAATGGTATAGGCTAACAGTGGGCGACCGGCCAATTGTTTGACATTTTTTTGATCAATGCGTTTTGATCCCGCTCGAGCCGGGATCAGGGCGATACAGCTAGACATGGTCGGGGAGATGCTTGATGTAAATTGTTTTCCAATCGGAATACACATCTAGTGCCTCCGTGCCAGCTTCGCGCCAGCCGGTGCCGGAATTTTTTTCACCGCCAAAAGGTAAATGTGGCTCGCTGCCATGGGATGGTCCATTCACTGAAATGACTCCAGCAACGCATTTATCTTGAAACTCTTGAATACGATGAATTGAACTAGTATGAATAGCGGCGGTCAGGGCAAATTCGGTATCATTCGCCAGATCAAGGGCTTCTTGAAAATCTTTGACTTTATATAAGATGGTAATCGGCCCAAATACTTCTTCACAGGAAATAGCATCCGTAGACTTCACGTTCTCTAAAATAGTTGGAGCATAATAAAAACCTTTAGCATGAGCTGTGTCCACTAAACGCTGGCCACCTAACAGCACAGTAGCACCAGCTTGGACGGCTTGATCAACGGCAGTAGACATATTGTTCAATTGTCGTTCGTTAATCACCGGTCCTGCTTCAAATTGTTGAGCCCGTTCCACAAAAAATTTCTTAAACTGATCATACACAGAGGCAAATACAATTATCCGACTCCCGGCTGCACACCGTTGGCCAGCATTGGAAAAAGCTGATTGTACGGCGAAGTCGGCCGCAGTCTCCAGATCCGCATCATCACACACCACAAATGGATTTTTACCACCTAACTCTAGGCAGACTTTCGCTAAGCGTTCTCCAGCCACTTTATTGATTTGTTTGCCAACGGTTACAGAACCCGTGAAACTGATCAAGGGAACGCGTGTATCGGCTACCAGCGGTGCCCCGACTTCGGTGCCAAACCCTTGTACCACATTAAACACGCCAGCCGGGACGCCGACTTCTTTTATGAGTTCAGCAAACCAGATAGCTGTATACGGAATATCTTCGGATGGTTTCAGCACGACAGTGTTGCCACACAGCAAAGCGGGAAACGCTTTCCAGGCCACATTCGGCAACGGTGTATTGGCCGCAATAATTAACCCACACACGCCAAGCGGTTGACGTACCGTCATCGCCGTGCGGTTAGGCATAGCACTAGTGGTCGTTTTTCCATAAAAACGGCGACCTTCACCCGCTACAAAAAATCCCATCTCCATCGCCGCTTTGGCTTCACCTTCAGCATCGGCGACAGCTTTTCCAGTTTCTAAATGCACAATCTCAGCGATCTCACTGATGCGTTGTTGGATCAGTTGAGCCACCGCCCGTAATTTTTCCGCGCGTTCCACAATATTCGTTTGGCTCCACAGCGGATAAGCCCGTTGAGCAGCTTGAATAGCCGCATCGACATCGGCCGCGTTACCACGTGCAACATTAGCAAACACTGCGCCGGTAGCCGGATTGACCTTATCAAAGGTAGCACCGGATGCTCCCATCACAGCTTGGTTATTGATCCAATGGGAGACGGTTTTGGGATAGGCCATAAGGGGTCTACTCTAGCAACTTTTGGTCAAGCCGTAAAGCCAGTAATAACGGTGATTAACCCTGTAGTCGAGCTAAGGCTTGTTCAGCTTTCGTCAGCATATAGGTATCAACTTCCGGACCAGTTGTGGCAATTTTTTTTACTTCTTGCCAACAGACTACAGCTGCGGCTGTATCCCCCTTTTTTTCTAAAGCTAAAGCCATGCCCTGCTGCCCTAAGGCCATGCCACGTTTATGACCACTGCGCTCATACCCTTGAAAGGCCAGCTCTTGATATGTATAGGCTTCATCGACGTTACCTAATTTGTCATGGGCTTCGCCAGTCAAGGTATACACCCGACATAACTGGCTTTGTACTGCAGTATCATTCGGACGTGTGGCTAATAATTTTTCTACTACTACCAGAGCTGTTGAATAATCTTCTAGGGCTTGATCAGCTTGATCCTCTTCAATGTCAAGTAAACCAAATTCACAAAAAGCTTTACCTCTGACCAAGCTACTGTCTGACACCGTAGACAATGCTTGTTGAGCTTGTGCCTCAAGTCGACGTGCCTCGGTTAATTTTCCATCGCGTCCTAGATCCGGGTGAAAGTCTGGATTTTTTTTGGCACCACTACGATATAAATCACCCAAGCCGACAATAGCTAACACTTCTAACTCTGCGCTATTGCCAGACGCCAGAGCTCTAGCGGCGGTCAGTAAACGTTCCGCCTCATTATAATGACTGCCGGATAACATACGATTGGCCAAAGCTGCCTCCAGCAGCAAAGCAATCATTTCCGGAGTCGCTTTTTGTTCTATAGTCGCAAATCGAGCGGCGGCATTTTGCCATTCCCCTTTTACATTCAATGCTCGTAAATTCGCCGTCGCTTTTTCTAACCCACCAACAACGGCTTGCTCAGGATGTCTCTTTATTCGAGGTTCTCTAGATGCCATAGATGATTATGTTACCAAGCGGTAAAACCGCCGTCGATGCGTAATTCCTGACCGGTCATATAGCTAGAAGCGTCTGAAGCCAAGAACAATAATGGGCCGGTTAAGTCTGCAGCTTCGCCTAATCGCCCTAATGGCACACGTTCAGAAAATTTACGTTTGAAATCTGCATCTTGTCCGCCTTCAATCCCGCCCGGTGATAACGTGTTCACCCGAACATTGTGCTTACCCCAGTGGGTAGCAAAATGTTTGGTCAATTGCACCAAGGCCGCTTTGGACGCGCCGTAAGCTGGTGGCTTTAAAAAGGCCGGATCGGTTGGCAGATGATTATAAAACCGCTCGTCGGATGATACCGAAGCATACAGTGAACCAATATTGATGATACTGCCTTGTTTCCGTTCGCACATTCCTTTCCCAAATACCTGCATGCACAGAAACGCACCAACCACATTCACGTCCAACACTTTACGAAACAATTCAGCCGGAAAATCTTCTAAGCGATAGGTTTTAGCCGGCCCAGGTGGCTGATCGATGCCAGCATTATTAATCAGAACATCTACCGGACCAACTGTCTGCGCAAAGGCCATCAGGCTGGCACGGTCAGTCACATCTACTTCTGGTAAATCCAAACCGAACACTTTAGCGCCGGCTTGTTCTAAGGCTTTCACCCACACTTGGCCAAGCTTACCTTTAGAGCCTGTGACGACAGCGACTTTTTCCCTAAGATCAAATAATTTTAACGTGTCCATTGAAGATCAGTATAGTCAATTTTGGTGATTTGTCAATTAATGTTGAGCAAATGCTTGGGCTTCCATTAGGTAACCAAGAAACTTATGAGCTTCACTAGAACGTTCTTTCACGGTTCTTCCCCGTAGATCTGGTTGTTGACCAAGTTGTTGACTGAGAACTGACAATAGCTTATGTAAGTTGGGTTTGGTAATCAAGGCCGCTAGATGTGAATCTATTTCTGATGGAACGGATCCGCCGCCTTGTGTGAATCCCGTTAAAAAACATTCCTTACCTTGCTCTACCGAAGCCACACCATTGCGCACCACCTCTCGCACAAAGCGATGCAGCCCAAAAGCCAAGGCTTCAGGAAACTGCTTGGACATACTGACTGTCTCATAATCATAAATCAAACGACAATCATCACCGACAAAAAAAGTATTGTGGGGATGAAAATCATGGTGCACCACTTCTGGAGGACGCGATGGTTGAGTGACGGTCAAGATCACCGCTAAAGCCCCTTCAATTAATGATCGGTATTTTCTAAACAGTACTGCCCCAGGATTAGCTGGATTATCTGAAGCCGCGGCTTCTACAGTAGCAAACAATCTTGGATCAAAGGGCTGCCAGACTAAGCGATCAGAGGTATTCGCCAATGCTTTAAAGTCTAAACCCTGGAGTTGTTGTAAACCCACATGCAGACGGCCATAACGTTCGGCCGCACTGGCTAGCTCTGCTAGGCTAGAACCGGCATAATGTCTTAAGTTAGGTTCTTCTGCGTGAGGATAAAGTGTCATCAATTGCCCAACGCTTCCAACCGCATCTTGGCCGTTATTAGATCGTAGTGGTACAAGACAACCGCGTTGCGGAGAATCAAAAAATATATCTGATGTAGCTACAGCCCGATAAATATCATGTAATGCTGACAGCGCTGCGGCTGACCATTGTGGCCTAAAACAACGCGCGAATACTGTGCGTTGACTGCCAACCACACGATAATGTCTATTGCCACCAGCCGAATCTCTTAAACTAAATAACTGTTGAACATCACCAACCGTTGGAAATTGCTGTGTGATTGTATCTGCTAAAGCTGGTTCTGCAGCCAAACAGTCTGGATCATAGTAAGTTTCTGGATCACTATGATTCGTCTTCGCCCAAGGTTGAATCGGTTTAGATTCAAGGAATTCTGCAGTACGCGGTAATTGATCAGGTTTTGACATATGCTTAATTTACCTACCAGCCAGTACCCAATCACACACTTCTCGTACAGCACCAAAACCACCGGGCTTCGCCGTCTGTTGTTTAGCTGCGGCAATGGCTTCTGGATAAGCGTCCGCCACGGCGAATGAATAACCAACTAGTTTTAAACACTCAACATCATTGATATCGTTACCGACGTAGACGGTACGTTCTAGTGACACACCTAAATCTTTAGCTAACTGCTGTAAGGCTTGAGCTTTGTCGTCTAAACCACTCAAGCATGGGATATTCAACTTTTTACAGCGGGCTTGGACAACTGGATTAGCTTCCGTTGATAACACGTATACTGGAATATTTATTTTTTTTAGTTTCGCTAAACCTAAGCCATCACTGCGCCAACACCGGACAGATTCATTACCCTGTTGGTCAGTCCACACGGTGTTGTCGGTGAAGACACCATCAAAATCGAATACGACCAATTGCGGTAAGGGTTTAGACATGGTCGAAAGACAGCTCCTCGTCTTCACGTAACGGCTGCTTCAAGGTTTTACCGTATAACTCTTTAGCGTGATAAGGACGTAAACCATCACCGGGCGATTTGAAGGCTAAATCAGCTTCGGTCAACACATGGCCCGCTGGCAAATCAGTAGCGGCCACTATTTTTTTAGCCATTTTAACACTGGCCGGAATTTCAGAATCAAGCAATACTTTCTGACCATCACCTAAGGCTACGCGGGTACGTTTTAAATCGCGCACCAATTTGCGCATGCCATCCGGTTCTAAGGAAAAAGCTTGATCCGTTCCCTTTAAGGATCGATTCAATGTAAAATGCTGCTCAATAATCCGACCGCCTAACGTGTACATCACTGGTCCCATCGAAATGCCATTAAAATGAGTCGACAATCCAACCACAGCATCCGGAAATTTCTGACGGTAGGTTTCGATTACGCGCAAACTCAATACTTCAGCCGGAGTGGGATAAGTGGCCGTACACTGCAACAACGCCACTTGCTTATTGATGGCTGTGACAGCAGTGTAAGCCCGCTCCACATCTTCCATCGTAGCCGCTCCAGTACTTATAATCAGTGGCTTGCCCGTTTTCGCAACATATTCTAAAAACGGGATGTTCGTTAATTCAGCTGATGCCGTTTTATACGCCGGTACACCAAGCTGCTCTAAGAAATCCACACTGTGGGTATCAAATGGTGTCGCAAAGAAAATAATGTCTAACTCTTCAGCATACCGTTTCAGCTCTTGGTAGTCGTCTTCACCAAATTCCAGAAAATCACGATGCGTGCCATACGTAGGGCCATAGGCATTTTCCGAATTATACGGCGAGTCGTAAAAAGCTTTAGTGTATAAAAATTTGTTATCACGTTTCTGTATCTTTACCGCACTGGCACCAGCCATTTTTGCCGCCTTAAACATCTCTTTACACTTTTCCAAGTTGCCCTGATGGTTATGCCCAATCTCGGCAATCACGAAACAATCACTGGCGTCGTTGATGGTCAAATTACCGATTTGTAGTTCTCTCATGTGCGGCTATGATAGCAATAAAGGGCAGCCAAGACAAGACAAAAAATTACAGTAGGTCATATACCCGATCAGTAGTGACTAATCCCTTAGCGTTCGCCTGGTCAGCAGCTGATAGACCGTTCCAAACATCTTGAGTGTAGGTCACTAATTCTGGCTGCAAGGTAGTCCCATACTGCTTAAGATTATGCGCTGCCACGGCTGGCTGTTCCAAGAGCCACATTGCATAGTCAAAATATTGGTAAGTGAGTGCGATACAAACCAGACGTAATTGTTGTGTCAATGTGAGAGCTGAGCCGTCGTTGCGTTTTTGTCTAAAATACAGACAGTGCACCCAACCAATTTCACGTTTGGAAAAGGCCACCTGGTTTATTGTGTAACGACGTAAAGCTGACCGTTTCATCTCAAGGGCCGTAAAGCCATGCCGATCGAGGAATTGCATCACATCAGCCATGAGCGGTTGATCAGTATAGAACGGTTTCAGTTCTCCTTCAATGTAAATAGCGACAACTTCATCAAGAGCTGACTGACTACCTGATTGTAAAATTTCTAATTCTGAACCCTGGGTATCAAGCTTCATCAATGCCACATCCTGCAAATGATACTGCTGAGCCGCAGTTTCTAATGTTAATGCTGGGACTGTAATGGTATGATCGATTTTATACTCAGGATGCTCAGCAAAGTGTTGATACTGCGCGTACACCGCTTGGTTCGGCGTCACGATGGAACTTAACCCAGGTTGCGCAGTAATATGTAAAGCAACTGTACCATTGGCACGCGCTAGAGCTTGAGTAATAACAGTTATATCTCTCCACTGGCGCATGAGTTGCTGTTTAACACGTTCTGCCTCTGTCACATCCGGTTCACAAATAACAAAATGTGCATACGGCGCTAACATTTCCATTTCATGTAAAGGCCCACTGCGCGCACCAATATCCATAACCTTAGGGTGTACATCAGTTAAAAACTGGTGCAGTGCCTGGGGTAAAACTGCGGGTTTATTTTCACGAGCAGGTTTGAAACGGCGTTTGAACTCAGATATGGAAAGCATAATAGATGGAACGGAATTATTATTTAGATGTAACCTCGCTAACCCATTGATTATCGACAATGACTGAACCCATAGACTCTGGAGGAAGTTGGTTTGTACCATAAATATCATCTCCAGTGACCGTAAATTCAAATGCGGCAACCATTTTTTCAGCTAAAATGCCATTCACTAAGATAGAATAAGTTAAACTATACGTGCCCGGTAATAATGGTAAACCGTCCAACACCCGACAAATGTAATCCATCTGGACGGACTGATTGATTAGACGATGTCCGACGACGGTATTCTGCAAGGCAAAAATCCTGTGTTCATTGCGATCACTCAGTACTAAATTCACAGCCACCTCTTTATGTAAAATCTCTGAATCACTTTTCGTTGAAATACGAAATTGCATTGGTTGCCTCACCTTGGGTGAGGTCAATGGATGACCAGCGCTATCTTCCAAATGAATATCCTGTACACGGAGCAATCTTGAGCCTTTTCGATCGGTCCGCTCACTCACTTTGATGCGTTGATGGACTAGTTCAGATTGATACAGGTTAATCATGTCATCTGTTTTTCCAACTGCTGCGACCTGACCATCTTGTAGCAAAACCACGCGATCACACAACAATGCGATGGAGGCCATGTTATGACTAACGAAAAGCACAGTTCTGCCCTCGCCCGCTACTGCTTTCATGCGATCTAAACATTTTTTTTGAAATTGTACATCTCCCACGGCTAGTACTTCATCTGCAATCAATATTTCCGGATCCAAATGCGCGGCTACGGCAAAGGCCAAACGCACATACATCCCACTGGAATAATGCTTAACGGGCATATTGAGAAATTTTTCTACCTCAGAAAAAGCCACGATTTCATCAAACTTCCGCTTGATCTCATCTTTGGTCATACCCAACAAAGAACCATTCAAAAAAATATTTTCCCGACCAGATAATTCCGGATGGAACCCAGTACCAACCTCCAATAAACTCGCCACGCGACCGTGTAGTCGAATACTCCCTTCAGTTGGTGGGGTAATTTGGGAAATAATCTTGAGCAATGTACTTTTCCCTGCCCCATTGCGGCCAATGATGCCAAGTACCTCACCTTTGGCGACCGTAAAATTGACATCGCGTAATGCCCAAAACTTGCCCCGTTGTTGGCGTTGTCGAAACCAACTTACCGGATTTAATCGTTTGGCAATGACATCCCGTAATGATAAATAGGGCTCCGACTGACCGATAGCATATTGCTTTGATAAATGCTCAACTGTAATCATTGCATCAGCCATGGTGGTAGCTAAATAATGTCAGCAAAATAACGTTCTGTTTTACGAAAGTACACTAAACCGATCAATACGCTGACCACCGTGACACCAACCGCCATCCCTAACGCTGTCCAATCAATTATTGTTTCCCCAAAAATAACAGCCCGGGCTGTCCCGATAATGCCAGACATCGGATTGAGATTCAAAATCCACTGGTGTTCTGGCGATACAATACTAGACGGATAAATAACCGGGGTGACAAAAAATAATAATTGGATAAATAATGGGGTGACAAATCGAACGTCACGAAACTTCACATTGACGGCAGCCAAAAACAGACCAAACCCAAGTGAAACAAGATAGGTTAACACAATCAGTAATGGCACTACTAACAACGATTGCCATGATGGTAAAAACCGATAATAAGCCATTAATCCGAGTAAAACTAGATTGGCGATTAGAAAATCTACGAGGCACACAAAAATGGAAGCGGCTGGCAATAATAACTTTGGGAAATAAATTTTTTTTATAATGCCCTCATTACCTACTAGGCTTGCACTTGCGTTGTTGATAGATTGTGAAAAAAAATTCCAAAATAATACACCGACGTACACAAAGATGGGGTAAGGTACACCATTAGAACTGATCTGAGCAAAATTACCGAAAAAAATGGTAAAGATAATCATCGTAATGACTGGTAAAAATAATGCCCAGACTATACCAATGGCAGTTTGTTTATAGCGCACTTTGATATCTCTCCATGACAAAAAATAGAATAAATCTTTAAAGCGCACCAACTCAACAAAATCAATGCGGGACCAGGCTCGCTTCGGTTTAATGACTGTGGTCAACGACATAAGCTGCCTTATACTAGGCTAGTTTGACATGGTTGTCAACGCGCGCCGCACTGTCTGCACATCACGATTTGATGCCAACTGTAGGAATGGGATGTGGCAGGATTTGGCCGCAGCGCGGTCACGTTCATGTGAGTCGCCAATGAACACGACTTGATCAGGTCGGCAATGCATTTTAGCTAATAAGATGCGCAGCATTCGCGGATTTGGTTTTTCACGGCCGGCTTCTTCTGAAGTGACAATGTCATCAAAGACATCCGCCAACCCAAGACGTTGCAGTTTTTTCATCTGCCAAACGGTAGTCAGGTCAGAAGCGATCCCTAAGCGCCAACCCCAGCCTTTGATCTGCTGTAACAGGCTCCGCATGCCTGGACGTAACCGCATCGCCCGCAGATAAGCGGACCAAAATACCTCATCCGCTTGCAACGTAAAGGCAACATCCGTGTGACCAACCAATTGCTCAATTGCCCCTTGCGCATAGAATAAGCGAGCATGGCTAGCGGCTTGCTTAGCTAACCGTTTATGTACCGCCTGACGACTGTGCTGCCAGACACGTTTCACTTGAGTGGTAGGTTCGCCCAACCGACTGGCCAAAAATTTAATCACCGCAGCTTGCCCAGCATCATTACAGGGTTCGTACGCATAAAGCGTATTATCTAAATCAAAAACGACTCCATTGATCGACATAGGCTTCGGCAGCCATCACGGCTGTTAATGGAAAATGTAAAACTTGTAATTGATTAATATACTCGGCAATATCTTGCGGCCTGCCCCAGCGCTCGGGGCACACTAAACAAGTTTTGAATCCTTGTAACTGCTGCATCACGGTGGCATCTAACGGCAGTTTGGTATTGGTATCGATCCACACCCAATCGGCTAAACCACGATACTTGAGGACAGTTTCAATCGCTTCATCTTCAGAGTAACGCAGCGCAATCTGACGCACACCGGCGCGGGTAGCGCGGTAAATATAGGGGAACTCGACATCTAATAAGAAATAGTTGGTAACACCATAGTGTTGACACAACTCTAGCACCCGTTGTTCGATACCGGCTTCTTTAATATTTAAAATGATGCCCGCGTGATGGTATTGCTTTAAGTAGTCTGCAAAATCTTCGCCACCAGCAAA
>AMFJ01000957.1_pt1 | contig 17655 bp, 11 predicted proteins | sample 427208 | NCBI WGS metagenome assembly AMFJ01 (sample SAMN02954298, study PRJNA114691) | groundwater metagenome | biome: aquatic; feature: subsurface aquifer; material: sediment; isolation source: subsurface aquifer sediment | place: USA: Rifle, CO | collected 2008-08
TTCAATAACTTCTCAACTTTCAATAACTATTATATCGTCAGCCTCTTTTACAGTTTGTAATCGATGCGCTATTATTATTACAGTTCTTCCGGCAAATAAATTATGGAATGCTTCTGATATTTTTTCTTCCGAAAAGCTATCAAGTGCGGAGGTTGGTTCGTCTAGCACTATAATTTTAGGATTTTTTATAAAGATTTTTGCGATTGCAAGTCTTTGCCTTTGTCATCAGCTCAATCTTATTCATCTTTCTCAAATCTCAGTTTGAAGTCAATCTTTAAATTCGTAAATAAAATCGCATTCTGCAAGTTTTATGGCAATTTCAAGCTCTTTCTCACTTACTTCATGTTTTGCTCAATAGGTAAGGTTTTCTATAATAGTTCAATCAAAAACACTTGAATCTTGCGTTAAGTATCAAATATTTTCATAATAAGATTGTAAATCCACTTCTGCAATATCCTGATCATCTACAAAAACATTTCCTGAATCGGATTTAAGATATCAAATTATAAGTTTTGCTAAAGTGGTCTTACCTGATCATGAATGTCATACCAAAGCTGTTCTTTTTCATCAAGTCAAATTTAAACTGAAATTATTAAAAACTGGACTATCTCAATAAGAATATCTTAGACTATCTATTTTTATATTTCATTTTTCAAAAATGAATTTCGGAAGTCATTTTCTTTCTTGGATTAAGGGAATGGAATCGAAAGTTTCCCAAAGTTTTCTTATATATCAAAATCTCTTACTAAAATCAGTGAAAAAATCTATGAATTTATAGAAAGTTTCTTCAACAACTCCCAGAAGCATGATTATTCAAATTAATTCTGAAATTTTATGGGTTTTGGAAAATATTCAAAATCAAACAACAAAATAGATAACCACCCTAAATATGGACAAGAAAGCCTTAGGTCAAAGATATTGATAATAATAGTATTTATTTAAAGAAAGGTTTAATCTTTTTGTTTCGTCAGAAAGATTATCAAGATACCCTATCTCTTTTTTTGTTTTGGAATTCTGATAAATCTCAAATTTTGACATTATCATTCTAACAAACTGATTATTGTAAAGAACTTCGACTTCAGTTCTGAGTTTTCTTTTTTCTACAGAAATAGAAGCCACTTTATGTACAAAAAAATAAACAAGCAAAAATGTAAATATAAAAGCGAGAAGATAAATATAACCAGCATTTTTAAAAATATAGATTGCAAAAATAAAAGCCAAAATAAGTTGTGTAATCGATCTAAAGCTATCAATAAGATTATATGTCCAATTTGAAATTCCAGAATTTAATATTGTTATCATTTTCCCCGTTCAGATACTTTCTACCTTATTGTTATCAAGTTCAATAAATTTTGGCATATAAATCCTATGAATCTGTTTCATAAACGAATATTGCATTTCCGCCCATCACCAGTTCTTAGCAAAAAAATTAATCAGGAAAAAAATAATCGTGAAAATTATAAAAAAGCTCAATGTCTTTTTGAATCATTCAACGTCTCAAATTTCTATCTTTGAAGTTATTTCTCTGATGAAATATATGTTAAAATATGTATATCCGTATATGATTAAGTAAATGGAAATACTCCTAAAAAACATTCATCTATCAACCAATGCTGGTTCTAAAAACCTTTTGGTTTCTTTTATGAAATTGTTAATCTTCATATTGGTTTTTATTATTATTTAAATAAAAGAATCTCATTGTCCGTCATCCTCGACCTGATCGGGATCTCCACCAAATTTGTCAACATCATAGTTATTCTGAGTGGAGTCGAATGAATCTTATTAAGAATCTTAATTTCATTATCTATTTACTTCTAGTTTTTCTTCTCTACTTTTGTAACCAAAAGGTAGCAAAAGTTTTAGGAGGAGAAAAAGTTTCTACAATCTTAGGTTTTTGGTTCGATTTGTTATACTTATCTTGATTTCTCCCCCTAAAACCCCGTCTTGGTCGGGAGATTGGGATTATGACGCGTTCGTAACTTTCATTTCATTACAGAAACTCTCTTTATATCTTTTTTTAAACAACTTATTTATTTAAATATTTATTCTTCCAAAAAACCATTTTTCTGATAATCGACCATTTCTTTATAGGCTTTTGAACTTTCATATAATTCATCATGTGTTCCAGAATCAAGAAGTTCCCCGTTTTCTAGCAAGAATATCTTATCAGCATTTTTGATTGTGGAAAGCCTGTGTGCAATTATGATTGATGTTCTTCATCGCATCAGATTGTTTAAAGATTTTTGGATAATGCTTTCTGTCTTGGAATCAAGAGCTGAAGTCGGCTCATCCAGTATAAGTATATCCGGATCTCTCAAAATAGCTCTTGCTATGGCAATTCTTTGTCTTTCTCATCCTGATAATTTCAATCATTTTTCTCAGACCTCGGTATCAAATCATTTTTCCAGTTTTTCTATGAAATCAAGGATTTCAGCTTTTTTGCAAGCTTCACGTATTTCATCTAAACTGGCATCCATTTTTATATATTTCAAATTATTGAGAATCGTATCATTAAAAACTGTTGTATCCTGAAAAACTGCAGCAATTCTGCTTCTATAACTTGTTAATTCAATGTCTTTTATGTCTATCGAATCTATAAGGACCTCTCAAGAGATGACATCATAAAATTTTGTTATCAGATTTGAAATTGTCGTTTTTCATGATCAGGTATGACCTACAAGTGCAACTTTCTGTCATTTTTTTATTTGCAGATTAAGATTCTTTATTATTTCCCTATCGCTTTTTTCATAATTAAATGATACATTTTTCAAAACTATATCATTTTTCAATCCATCGAATTTGATTGTTCAATCATTTTTTTCTTTAGGCGTATCGATAACGAGTTTTGATTTATGATAATTTGCAAGTTCCCTTATAATTGACTGGAATGAATTTAGCAAAGAATTTATAGGCCCGATTATTCTTCAGGAAATAAATACAAAAACCAAAAGCTCTCAAATAGTAAGGTGTCATTTAACTACAAAAAATACTCAAAAAATCATAACAGAAATTCTTCAAAAAACTTGTATTCATTGTAAAAGCGCATCTAAAAGCGTCCAAAAAAGATTAGTATCAACCTGTTTGTCTATTGTATCAGAAAAATATGAATCAAGAATTTCATTTTCTTGTTTTTCTTTAGAAAAAACCTTTATTATTGAAATATTATTAAGAGCATCATTGAATCTTTGATAGCTTTTATTCCAATTTTCATTATTTGCCTTTTGCATATTGAAAGCGATATTTCAGATCTTTAACGAAATATATATACTTAAAGGTACGAATATCAATGATACCAAAGTCATTTTCCAATTTATATAAAATCAGAATATGAATAAACTCAAAAATATCAGAACTTGGGGCAAAATACTGATAAGAAATGTATATGCGACATTCCATAAAGCCATTGTTCATTTATCAAAAATACTTTGCTGTTTTCATGGATTGGTATTTATAAATTCAGAATAAGGCAAAAAAATGAAATTTTCTCACAATTTCAAGACATAATCCTTCCAATCAGCTTCCATCATTCTATTTGAAAATAATTCATATATCCATTTAGCAATAACTCCTGCTATGGAAATTATAGTCCACGCAATTGCCAAAAATATGAATTCTCCTTTTATGTTATCGTAAGAAATTTTATCTGAGGCAAATTTTTCAATATTATCTATGAAAAGCTTATAAAAATATGGCTCTGAAATTATAAAAACTATATTGAGCAAAAGCAACAAAAAAAGCCACCAAAAATTTTTTCTTACATTGAAATAATTTTTGTAGACATCCTTTATTAGTTCCCATTTTGGAATTATCTTTTCTTCGTTTTCTTTTCTGAAATCCTTGGACATTTGAGAATTTTACAAAATAAAATCGTTTATCATTCTAAAATAAGAAAATTTCATAAAAAAGAAAATGTAATTGAAAAAAATTAAGTTTAGATAAGGAATTTATATCTTTTTTGATCAAGAATCTCAATTCATTAATTTCTTTACATGTCCATAATTTGCACTCAATTTAGGCACGTAAGCAAAAGAACCATTATAAAATTTTCATGCTCTCTTGAGTTTTTCTGCGTTATTTAAAGGAAAAAAGGAATTCATATCTTTTTTTGTTGATTTTGATTTTTCTATCCAATAGGCAAGGAACAATTTAGATGCATTTACAGGATGATAACATTGCCCTTCTGTAAGTCAAAGATTTTTTCTTGCTCTTAATCATTCATATCTCATTAAAATATGAAAATATGTAAAAGAAAATGATTTATAAGATTGTTCCCATCTGTGAAGCTCCACTTTTCAGATGGGTTGCGTGAAATTCGTGTATTCTTCAGCGCTTTCAGATCTCGCAAAGGCTATCATCGTAGCTATCAACTCTTCATCTCAAATGGAATCTGCAAGTTCTTTTACCTTCTTTCAATATATATCATCGCTCTTCATTTCATTTATTGCAATATTACAATAATATGCAAATTTTGGAATAGATATTGTCCTTATTTTAGAATCAAGAGGAATCGGTAAAAGCATTCATACAACAACATTTTTAGCTGGAACATTAAAGGAACTTGTTTTGTTATAAGGGTTACCTCTGTCATATTCTTTCCTTGATAAATATGAGAATCTATCTATTTGTGACAATTTTTCAATAATAATATCAAAATCAGCTTCTTTAACATTTTTATAAATCGGAATGTTTTCTTTGACTGGTTTTCTTTTTTTATTCCTTAATATTCTTCATTTTGCATCTTTTTTTATTACAGTTTTAAATTTTCAAGTATTTACCTTCTTAACTGTAAAATCATTTTCCGAAACTCTGTAAAAATTAAGTCAAGCGTCATTAATAATAGAAATATCAATCTTTCTTCATCATGAAGTCACTTCAAATTTTTCCTTTGTAAACTCGTAATCTTTTTCAAAAAAAACTTTATTATCATCCCAAAATGAGACTTTCTTATCATCAAATTTAAGGCTTTTTTCATGTGAAATAACATCTTCTATCTTAGCTTTATATTTTGGAGAGATTTTATAAGCTATTCATCATCAAATTACTCATAAAATTCATAAGCATGTTAAAATTCTTCAAACTCTTAATGAATTTAAATTCCTTAAAATTGTAGTTCAAGTTTTGTTCCTCCTTTGATTTTCTCTTGATTCTTCTATTTTATTCATGAAAAAATAATATTTTTAAACTATTATTTTATATATATATTTTTTGTTTTGTCAATTTTATTTCCATTTAAAAATTTAAATCGTGTTTCAATTTTTATCACAAATCTCAATATTATCAAAATATCAATCGACAACATGAACATCAAAAGCAATGATTCAATTTGAAAGTGTATTAAATGTAATCTTTTGAAAAATGATTTTGTCATCTGAAACTTTTGCATTTTTTATCGATGTTTTTCAAACTGATTTTCCATCCATAAAAAGTCTCAATCATCAAACAGGAGAAACTTTTATATGATCTATTTTTTTAAAATTTCATCTAGACACATCAATATCTATAAGTTTCGCGATTTCAAAATCAATAGGACTATATTTAACTTTTATGAATCATTCTCAAAAAATAAATCATTTTCAGAAATCCATATACCATGACTTCCCAATCTTGCAAATCTTATAATCAAATATTTTTAAAACTATATCATCAAAACTTAAATTCTTGTTTCAAGTTATATGTCTATTTTTATTTTTTTGTTTTTTTATAATGGATTCATCAAGCTTTTCAGTTATTTGTCTAAGACTAAAAAAATCAAATAATTTTTTATTATAATAAGACTCTCTTCAAAAATATTTTAATAAAAGTTTAACATTCTTTTCATTCAAATCTTGTCTGTCAATAAATTCATCTAAAGTCATGTTTGATCATTTTTTAAACTCAAAAATATCTCTTAGTAATCTATCTGGCTGACTGATGTTATTAACATATATTTGTTCTTCTATATTCTGCACCCGTTTTTCAGCTACCACATTTTCCTCTTTCTTTGGATGTGTACTTCTTAGAATCTCTTCTTTTCATTCTTGTTTAGCATTTATAAAGGCTAAAGCAGCATTGATACTTGCTTGCACATTTTTAACTATAATAATTTCGTCTGTATCAAAATCCTGAACTGAATCAGTCCTAACTTCGATTGCATTTTTTATTATATCAGTTTCAGCAGGCATATTGTTCTTTGTTTCTGTTAAATGCCCATTATGTTTTTTTCATTTATCTTGTATTTTTGGTTTTCCTTTCTTAATATCTGTTATAATTTGTGATATGTCAGTATCTTTTTTAGATCTTCTTTTTTTTGGTAATGAATCTTTCTTTATTCAACCTTTATTTTTTTCTTCCTGTATAAATTCTATATATCATTGTAAAAATTTCTGAGCTACAGTTAAATTTCATATCTCTCATTCTCATGAAGCGACACAAGAATCATTAGCATGTATATCCGCTTCGCATGTTTGGGATTCTGGCATTATTAAATTAACATTTTTATCTTCCCCTCAAATTTCAACTGTATCTGATGAACATTTGATTAGTAAAATATTCTGATCTTCTTGTTTTGACTGAGAGATATTTTTTTGATCAGCATCAGGATTTTTTAAACAAGATTGTTGAATTAATGAGAGCATGAAATATGTGTTATCTCTCCAAAAAGGATCAAAAGTATATATCATATCTTCTTTAGATCTTGTGGCACTATTGATTATTTCAATAGAATCTTGTATTCATTTTGCAATTCAGCATTTATCTCTCACGATTACAGATTCATCTACAATATATCTAATTTTTTCTGGTTCATTTATTTTATGTATTGATTCAGATTCATTAACTAGCTGATTAAATTCAAACTCCAATTGTGATTCATTGTCACTATCTGAAATTTCTGAATTTAGTAATTCTTGAGAAAAATCTTCTTTCAATCAAAGATGAGAAGGTTTATCAACAAATCTTATTTCGGTTTCATTAAATAGAATGGATCGTTCTATAGAAGTAGTATAATTAATATTCTCTGCAGTTTCTCTGTTTACAAAATCAGCTCAGATTCATCACGATTCCGATGAGCCTGAGCCTTGTTTGCAGTTGTAAATTTCATTGATTTTTGAACGTGTTTTTTTGATAACTTTTTTCGGAGCCTTCTCTTTTTTTCAATTTAAAAAAAGAGAAATTTCTTTTGCGGTTTTTCATTTTCTTGCTAAATCAATTGCTTCTTTTATTGTGGAATCATCAGCTCAGCTCAAAGAATTAATTACATCAATCGTAAAAGAAGCAGGAAATTTCTGACAAGCACCAAGAATTTGATTTTGCAATGAATCATCTGAAAGTCCTTTGATCTCTTTTTTTTGATTAAATTTTCAGATTTCAAACATATTGTCAGTTTGTCTTTTTTTTTGAAAAGCTAAAGGTTCGGCACTTTTTTTAAAAAAAGTGCCTGTATTAAAACCGGCATTGGAAAAAGGCTTAATGGTCATGGTAATATTTTCAATAAAAAAACCTACTTAAATTGATTTATATTAAAAAAAATCAAAGTGTCAAAATCTTGTTTTAATTCCAATTGTCAAATATTTAACTTTAATTATAAAATATATTTATTTTTAAATGTTTATCTTTTATATTATAACTAAAAATCAAATATTAATTAAGTCAAACATAATTATAAACTTGTCCTTTTAAAAAAAAGAATTTTAAGTATAAATAGAGAGATATTAATAATAATAAAAACTATGTTACAACTTTCAAAATTTCCTTTTAAAACTTTAAAAACTGTACCTGGATGATCAGATAATAAATGAACTTGATTATTGCTTCAAGCTTGATTTATCAGACAAGAACTTGCTGGTGCATACAATTACCTTCATTTTGGATTGAAAACCATTGAAAAAATCAAACAGATAATAAGAGAAGAGCTAAATTATATCTGAGCTACAGAAATTCTGTTATCATCACTGAGCTCAAAAGAAAGCTGGCAGAAAACATGAAGATGGGATACGGTTGATGTTCTTTTTAAAATTGAAGGATCTGGAAAAAAACAATATGCATTAAATCCAACTCATGAAGAAGTAATTACTCCTTTAATGCAAGAATTTATTCAGTCATATAAGGATTTAAATAATTGTCAGGTTTATCAATTTCAAACTAAATTTCGTAATGAGGCAAGGGCAAAGTCAGGAGTTCTTAGATGAAGAGAATTTATAATGAAGGATTTATATTCATTTCATAGGAATCAGTTAGATTTAGATGTATATTTTGAAAAAGTTCATGAAGCTTATAATCGCATTTTTGATAGATTATGAATTTGAAATGATACACTATATACTTTTGCTTCAGGTGGGGTATTTTCAAAATACAGTTATGAATTCCAAACCGTTTTAGATATATGAGAAGATGATGTTTATATTTGTGGAAATTGTAAACAAGCCCACAATGAAGAAATTGTTGAAGAAAAATTTATATGTGCAGAATGTTGAAGCAATGAATACAAGGTCGTAAAAACTAGCGAGGTATGAAATATTTTTAAATTAAGCACTAAATTCTCTAATGCTTTCGGTCTTAAATATACAGATGAAAAATGAGCTCAGAATGAGATTGTTATGTGATGTTATGGAATTTGAGTATCAAGATTAATGTGAGTAATTGCTGAAAAACTATCTGACGAAAAATGACTTGTGTGGCCTGAGAGTATTTCCCCATTTAGTCATTATTTAATAGTAATGTGAGATAATGAAGAGAAGGCTCTAAAATTAGCAAAACAGCTTGAAAATGAATGAAAAGAAATAATTATAGATGATAGAGATATTTGATTTTGACAAAAAGCTCAAGATGCTGATTTACTTTGAATTCCAAATAGAATTGTTATTTCAGACAAAACAATAGAAAAATGATGATATGAACTGAAGATGAGAAACAAAGATAGTATAGAAATAATTAATTTTTAAAAAAATCTAAGAAAACCCTTAGACTATAACAATCCCTGGATTGATTTATTTTTGAATTTTTGTAATTTTGTGATATACTCAAATTAACTAATTTTTTGAAAGAATATGGATTTCACAAATATAATCATCTTTATTTTTGTTGTTGCAATTGTATCTTATTTATCTTTTATTTACTTTAAGAGAAAAATTGAATTCAAAAGGTCATTAAATATGACTTTTTTAAAGATTCTGATACCAAAAAAAGATAGTGATCTTGATGAAAAAAAAGAAACCCTAAGAGATTTCAAAGAACAGATTTCTATAATGGAACAGCTTTTATCATCTTTAAAAGCTCTTTATTCCGGATCGTTCAAAGCGAAAATATTATGACAAGATTACATTTCGCTTGAATATTTAGCAATGAACAAGGAAATTCATTTTTATGTTGTAGTACCGAAAAAAGCAAGAATTTTAATAGAAAAGCAAATCACATGATTTTACACTGATGCAATAATCGAAGAAGTTCCAGAATATAACATTTTCAAAAACAAAAAATCAATAAAGGCTGCAAGCCTAACACTTAAGAAAGAATTTTTTCTACCGATCAAGACATACCAAAAACTGGAATCTGATCCTATAAACAATCTTACAAACGCCTTTTCCAAGCTTGATCAAAATGAAGCTTGCGTAGTGCAGATTTTACTTAAGCCCGTTTCAGACAATTGGCATGAAAAAACAGATAAGTTTCTTAAAGAAGTTAGAAAATGATTCAAGTTTTCTTTAAATCCCTTTGTTTGGATTGTTTGATTGGTTAATTTTTTCTGAGAAGATTCAAAAGATAAGAAAGATTCTCCGAAAGACGAAAAAGACAACGACAAAGAAACATTAATAAAGGAAAAATGAAAAAAAACCGGTTATGACACCATAATAAGAATCATTACAGCATGAGAAGAAGATCTTCTTGCTGAAGTTCAATTAAAAAATATTGTCTGAGCATTTAGTCAATTGACTTCACCAGGATATAACTCATTCAAAAAAACAAAGCAATCAAGCAGTTTAGTTATTCATAATTTCATTTTCAGGTATTTCAGAAGTTGAATTTTTGTAAATAAGAAGAATATTTTGAATATCGAAGAAGTAGCTTCCCTATTTCATTTTCCACACTCAAAATACAACAAGACTCCAGAAATAAAATGGCAGACTTATAAGATAGTGAAAGCACCTATAAATATCGCTCCAGAATGAATCACCTTGTGACACAATAATTACAGATGAGTTAAAACGGAAATAAAAATTGCAAACGAAGATAGATTCAGACATTTTTACATCATATGACAAACAGGTACATGAAAATCTTCCTTCATTCAAGTAATGGCAAGGCAAGATTTGAAATTAAGAAATTGAATAGCTTTGATGGATCCTCATGGAGATTTGGCGGAAGCTTTACTTCCTTATATTCCTAGAGACAGAGCTGATGATGTCGTATATTTCAATCCTGCTGATATCTCACGACCTATGGGTATAAATCTATTAGAAGCAAATACTGACGAAGAAAAACAAATGGTTGCTCAAGATTCCATGAATATAATGTTGAAATTATTTTGAAATGAGATATTCGGACCGCGTATTCAAGATTATTTCAGAAACTGAGTTTTGACTTTAATGGATTATCCGGGATGATGAGCTATCACTGATCTTGTAAGGCTATTTACGGATGATGACTTCCAAAAAGAAAGAGTTAGGACCCTTAAAAATCCCATTGTAAAAGCTTGGTGGACATACACATTTGCAAAAATGTGAGATAGAGAAAAATGAGAAATGATTCCTTTTTGGGCGGCTAAATTCTGAGGATTCGTTACGAACACGATGATGAGAAATATAATCTGACAAACAAAAAGCTCTTTCGATGTCTATGATATGATGCAATCTTGAAAAATCCTTCTTATAAATCTTTCAAAATGAGTATTATGAGATATCAACTCAAATCTTTTGTGACTTATAATGGTATCAAAGATTCAAATTGCAGCCATGAGAAGACAACTTATTGATCCAAAAGAAAGAAAAGATTTTTTCTTATATATAGATGAATTCCAAAATTATGTTACAGATTCAATTGAATCTATTCTTTCCGAGGCTCGTAAATATCGTCTTTGAATGGTTATGGCTCATCAATACATCGGACAACTCCAAAAATCAGATGCACTCACAAAATCGAATGTTAATTTAAAAGATGCGATTTTCTGAAACGTATGATCTATGTTTTCGTTTAAGATTTGACCAGAAGATGCTGAAATAATGGCTAAACAATTTGCTCCTTATTTTTCTGATCAAGATTTGATAAATCTTGAAAAATTTAAAGGTATAACAAAGATAAGCAATGAGTGACAATCCACTCACGCATTCAGTTTGGAGATAATCAATCCTTATATTGAAAATCCTCAAAATACATTCTTTGAGAAAGCTGATTACAAACTTGCAAATGCCTATAAGGAATTATCAAGATTGAAATACTGAAGAGATAGAGAATTTATAGAGAAGGAAATTATTTTTAGAATCTGATGAGTATAAAATATGAAAAAAATATCACACATATCGTTAATCATTTTAGTTTGAATGTCATCTTTTGGTATTCTTTATGCTGATTCTCAATATAATGAATTTGTCAGGCAATCAGATTCACTTTGTAGATTCAATGAAGAAAATCAAAATTTACTTAAAGTCGATGATCCTCCTTATATGAGTTATTTGGATCCCAACCTGGATTCAAATTTTAATGAATATCTGGAGAGACTGAAAGTCAATGCATCTTTAAATCCAGAGGATACTCCATTCAAAAAAGCAACGATAGTTTATAAAGAAACCATCAATCAAATGTTCAATTGTGCGATGTTGAATTCAAAATTAAAAATTTGAGAGAAAATTTTAAATAAACTTAGCAAAAATGATTCAGAATCCAATATTCTAAAAAGCCTAAAAAATCAAAACACTAATATTAAGCAGTTGGTTTCTGACAATTGATGTAGAGATTTTCCTGAAACAGATACTAATACTAATTTTAAGGTAATTCTTCTTGATAATGCCTTTCGTCAAAATTGTATATATAGGCATTATCTTAATTACATGGATAATTATCTCAAAAATAATATAAACGTAACTTTTGCTAAAAATTCTTGAAAACCTTTAGATTCTAAAACAACCAGCGATTTGATTAAAAAATCAACTACAGATATTGACTCAGAGATAATCCATTCAAATAACACCCTAAAACAAGCTTTAGTATGATATTCTGAATTTGAAAACACTTATTGAATTCATGTTTTGCTTCTTTTTATTTATGATGATTTTATAAAAATGAGAAATAATCTGAATAAATTCTTAAACCCGCTATCCCAACTATACTACAAGATACCCCAGGCTCAATGAAAATAAATAACTTTTAATTAAATATTCTTTAAATCGATTTCTCATAACAAATCATTCATATCATTTTTTAGCTTAGCATAGAAAGTGATTTTTGTTTTCTTTTCAGGATGTGTAAATGAAATCTTATACGCATGAAGAAATTGTCTCGTAACTCAAAAATTAAGCCTTGCATAACTGTTTTCGCTCTTATTTCAATAAGAATTATCTCATAAAATAGGAAATCATATACTTGATAGATGAACCCTTATCTGATGCATCCTTCAAGTTTCTAGTCTACATTCAACAAGACTGTATTTTCATTCGATATTATTCTTTATAACTCTATAGTTTGTAACTGCAGTCTGACCGTTTTTTTCATCTACAACAACCTTGTTTTCAAATTTTGCCTCATTTATTCTTCTTAATTTCTTGGTGATTTTTCAATTTCAGCTCAGATTTCAAATACAGATAGCTAAATAATATTTATCGATTCTGTCCGTCTGAAGTTCCTTTAACATGAAATCAAGTGAACTTTTTGTTTTTGCTATAATTATAATTCACGAAGTATCTTTATCTATCCTATGAACCAAAGATGGCTTAAAGGTAAGAGAATTAAGCTTATTTCACAAATAATCATGAACTTGTTCAATAAGGGATAGTTCACTTGTTTTAAAATCTCCGGGATGGACAATTACTCATGGATCCTTATTTATTATAAGAAGACATTTGTCTTCATAAATAATGTTTTTAGAGTCAAAATCTGACCTTGGGGCAGAAAACAATTCCGGGGGTGTTACTGATAATTTATCGTATTCATCATCATTTAAAAATAATTTGATTTCATCATTAGCTTGAAGTTTATATTCATTATCTTCCCTTTTGGAATTAACTTTTACCTTGTTTTTACGGTTTATTTTATATATAAGACTTAAACTAGAATTCTTAAGTAATTTTTTAAGAAATTTATCAAGCCTCTGATTTGCATCATTTTCTTCTATTTTAAATATTTTCATTTTAATTTAATATTTTATTGGATTTTTTAATATTGAAACTAGGATTAAGTGTGATTTTTTATTGTACAACTGTAACATTAAATACATCATTTGTTGTTAGTTGTTGTATGTCCTTTTTTATATTCTTTTTGAATCAAAATGAATATCAATCTGATTCAATTTTTGCATATTGAAGAGGAAGAAAATTTGAATTCCAATCAATTTTATATTCTAAATAAGGTGCGGATCAATTTAACAAGTATAAAGGATGATTAATTGATAATTTTAAGCTGCATTTGTTTGTAAGATTACCACAATCCAAATTATCACTAAAAGCTTGAAATCATGAACCATATCAATTTGAATCCGTTCAATTTAAATTTCAAAGACTAATAATTCATGAGCTTGCAGTCGTTCAGGTAATCATATTACTTTCTCAGCTCGCATAAAGACTCCTTCAACTTCAAGACAAAATCCAGTTTATAACTCCACTTCAATTTAAAGATGAACTTAAGCTTGGGTTAGTTCAATCAAGATTTGGAACTTTAAAATAAAATTTTATCTGTGACCAATTTAATCATTTATTAATTACCAGTTGAATCGGCTCTCCTATTCAAATTTTATTGTAATTAGAATCAAATTCACTATTTCACTCTCAAGAATGCGGAAGTTTGGCTCATGAGGCGGATATCTGGAAAACATATCAAGCCGAAGATAGTCCATAATGATTTGCTCAGGTTTCAAAAGATGGATTTGAACCGCTCATATAACTCAAAGCTTCCTCGACTCAAGACAAAGCATTATAATAAGCTTTATTGCTGTTTTCAATTCATTTTGTATTTTGGGAGAATGGAACAATCTTGTCAAGAAGATAAATTGCTGTAATAGAAACAATGGCAACTATAAATATAGAAACTATGAAGGCTGATCATTTTTTATTTATGAAGCTTTTTTTCATTTTAGAAAGCTAATTAAGATTAATCGAAGTTGAAATATTTACTTCGGAATTAAGATTATTAAACATTTTTTTCTTACTCCAGGCATATCAAAGCGTAATGTTTAACCTTAAATATGGGTTAATACTAGTATCATTGCTCGATTCATTATAAGCTAAACTAAAATCTTTATTAGGATAAAGAAAAAATTTTGCATTTTTTACATTAATAAAGTCTGGAAATAGATTCACCCATTCGCTATCGTCTCAAATAGGAAGTTTATTAGTTCAATTACACGGAAAATCATCATCACAGGCCCATGTATCGATTACTCAATCATATTTTCATGAACTCGTCAAAGATCATGAATGAGCATATCACAAATCTTTTCAGATAAGTTTTAATATTTGGATGTTTCATAAACATCAAGATCAATTCAATCAATTACAACTAATTCAAGTAGGAGCGTCAGGATCAGGAGCATAATTCATTCTTAATAAAAACCTTTCTTTTTTTCATTTATTTATCAAATACAATTCCTTTACTTCATTTCAAGAAAATGCAGTCGGTCAAACTCAAAGATTATAATCATCTTCATCTCCTTTTATCTTTCAGTTTCAATCTTCATCTCACAAATCATTGTTTTTATTGAAATTATAATCAATAAATTGAAAATTATATTCTCAATATCTTTGAGGTATTCAAGACAAACTTACTCAGTTTCAATAGGAATTCAAACCTGTTAAACATCATCATCATAAGGTTGTCAGATTAACACCACTTCAGCTTCTGCACAAATAAAAAGAATCTCAATATATCGGAGGTGCTGATGGCGTTAAAATTCAGTTACTTAAATCTCATCCGCTTCAGTAATTTCAAAATCAACTAAATTTGCTATAATGTCACGATAGAGTTTGGGTTCAACTTGATTTTCTATTCCAATATTCCTCATAATCTATTTCTCATCAGAAATCTTTTATTGTTGAGACTAGATTTTCCACTGAGTAATACAAATCTTTATTGAGATCCATTCTGTTTGATACTATATTTTTAGTAATTCAAATATTAGCCATCAATTGAAAAGCCAGAACCAAGATTCCAGAAAGAATGGTTAATGAGATGATAAATTCAACAAGTGTAAAACCTTTTTTATTTCAAATGATTCCTGATGACATATTTATAAAAAATTAATTTTACCTATATTAATATAAATTCAAAATTTTGAAAATTTATTTTTTTTCTTTGAATGAGTCTTCTTTATAGAAAATATAATGAATAAAAGTTCCTATGCTTCTTCAGATTTTTATTCATGTAGGTTTTTTCCAGAAATTTTTCGGTCAAATATGAAAAATGAAATTTAAAACATCCAAAAACTTATTCTCTTTTATTGGTCTTGGCTGTTTTCTAAATATGAACTTAATGAAAAGAATCAGACTTTGCACAGCTGTTGCAATAAAATTATACACAAGAGAAAACAAAATAAATACTTTGTTTCTTTTTATATCTTTCTTATTCATATGGATTAAATTATTAATTTAATCCATTTAACTGTATAAGCCTTAAAAGTCAAGCAAATTAATATTTACTATAAAATATTTTTAAGTATAAATAGCTGGATTTCATATCTTTTGAAATTTTTCTATTTTTAATTATAATATTAAAATGAATTATTCAGTAAATTCAAAAAACAGAAAACTTAAATACAGACTTCATCTTATATTAAACAGAATCAGCTTTAATTTCTTAAACTTATCATGGAGCGAGAAAATTACGCTTATCTGAGCAATTATTTCATTTTTTTCATTATTCGCACCATGGTTTACGATAGAATCTGATAAAATCATCATTAATAATTCATTTAGCATAAATTCCTGATACATTTGATATATAATTTTTTGTCTGATCTGAATTTTGGCTTTCCTTATCTTATCAAACTCAAACAAAGAAAAATTCAAATCAAAAACAAATCTTGTTTTTCATGACCATACAATAATAATCTTCTTTTGATTAATGGTTTTTCTTCTAACTTTAGCTATTTTTAATTCAATAAGATGATTTACTTTATATTTTCAAAATATCACCATTTGAAATTGAATAGTTTTTGAATTAATTTGAGCAATATTTATAAGTTTGTGATGAATACTTATCTACAAAGAGAAAAAAAATGAACTTTTAAACAAGATCTATATAGAGAACAGTCAACTTAATGGCAATATAGACTTGGAAGAATATAAAAATATCATAGAATCTAAGCCAAACGTAGATAAAAAAAATATGAGTTTGCCAATTTAACTTGACTTTTGATTAAAAAAAATTATACATACCACAAGGAAATTTTCATTTAAATTTTTTAATCTATTAAAAAAATGACAACAAAAAGTACAGAAATTCAAACAAGTTTCACTGAAATCTTAAGCAATCTAACAGAAAAAGAAAAAACAATTATTTCAAGAAGAATTTGATTGAATTGATGAAAAGAAACTCTTCAGGAAATTTGAAATGATTATGGAATTACAAGAGAAAGAGTAAGACAAATTGAAGATGTTTGAACTAAAAAAATAGGAAGAATCATAAAAACTACAAAACTTGTTAAAATTCAAGAAACCTGAGAAAAAATACTTGAGCTTCATGGTGGACTTTTAACAAAAGAAAGACTTGTAAGTGCAGTTATAAATGAATTAAAGATAGATTTAGATATCAATTCAGGAATAGTTGAAGTTATCCTTCAATCTGATTTCAACATAAATAAAAGTAAACCCCAACTTTGAACCAAGACTTATTTTTTCTTTCCGGAAGTTAATAAAAAAGCTATAAATGAAGTACATAAAGAATCTTTGAAAATATTAAAAAAGAAAGGAGATATTGTAGAAACAGCTACCTTGTATGAAATGGTGAAAATTAATCTTTTTTCTTCTTTCTGAAAACTTGAAACTGTATTAATTGATTCTATTCTTGATATTTTCACAGACATAGTTAAATGAGAAGAAAAATATATAGGTCTTGAAAAATGGAAAATCCTTAATCCTGCAACTCTAAAAGACAAAGCTATATACATAATGAAAAAAGAAAAGAAACCAATTCATTTTGTTGAACTTACAAATCTTATTTCAAACCATTTTAGTGAATCGGTTAAGGTTGCAACCATTCATAACGAATTAATCAGAAATAATGAGTTCGTATTGATAGGAAGATGAATATATGTTCTTAAAGCATGGTGATATAAACCCGGGACTGTAATAGATGTGATCGTAGATATCTTAGAGAAATCAAAATCGGCTCTTTCAACAGAAGAAATAATCAATAAAGTCTTGAAAACAAGAAAAGTAAAAAGCTCAACAGTATATATGAACTTGCAAAATAGACAATATATAGAGAGAGTTTGAAGAAATCTATACCAATTAAAGAAATAATTAAAAAAGTCCAGATAAA
>AMFJ01002278.1_pt1 | contig 17642 bp, 14 predicted proteins | sample 427208 | NCBI WGS metagenome assembly AMFJ01 (sample SAMN02954298, study PRJNA114691) | groundwater metagenome | biome: aquatic; feature: subsurface aquifer; material: sediment; isolation source: subsurface aquifer sediment | place: USA: Rifle, CO | collected 2008-08
CGGCTCATCTCATCCTGGGGCTGGAGCAGGTCCCAAGGGTATGGCTGTTCGCCATTTAAAGAGGTACGCGAGCTGGGTTCAAACCGTCGTGAGACAGGTTGGTCTCTATCTGCCGTAGGCGTTAATTACTTGAGAGGATTCTTTCCTAGTACGAGAGGACCGGAAAGAGCAAACCTCTGGTGTATCGGCTGTTCCGCCAGGAGCAATGTCGAGTAGCTATGTTCGTAAAGGATAACCGTTGAAAGCATCTAAACGGGAAGCCAACCTCAAGATAAGGTAATATAGTTTCCTAGAAGAAGACTAGGTTGATAGGTTTTAGGTGTAAGTATAGTGATATATTTAGCCAAGAAATACTAATAAAACTAAACCTTTTTTCATTATATTGTAGTGATAGCTACTTTCGTCCGTGAATATTGCGGATGGGAGTGGTATCATTACGAGTTAACAGTTAATAGTCATTTAATATGATGTATTGATTGGAAATGAATTTGTTTTTTACACTACAAAAAAAATTAGAGTTTGCTTGAAATACAGCATTCTCATCTCAAAACTAAACAAGATTATATTGTCTTGGTGATTCTAGCGAAGGGGGTACACCTGATTCCATCTCGAACTCAGCAGTTAAGCCCTTCAGCTCCGATGATACCTAATTTATTGGGGAAAGTAGGTCGTCGCCAAGACAATGTAATCTTGTTTTTGTTTATCTCCCAACCTCGCCCTCTTTTTAAGGGGGAGACTGAGAGGGGGTTGTTTTTTATTTTAGTCCGTTTTTATAGCGGGCTTTTTTGTATTCCTTTCCATCTTTGTACTCAAAGGGGGAGATGTCCCTTAGGACAGAGGGGGTTGTAAACTAATTTGTTTTCAAAATCCCTTGCATAAATGCCCTGATGTGGTAGAATTTGGATAAAATTAATTAACTTTAAAAATATGAGCAAGGCAGTTAAAGAGGTGCTTTTACTTTCTGATCTAAATAATAGAAGAAAAGAGAATAAAAAAAGTTCTCTTGTTTTAGATATGATAGAGAGAGCTAAATTGGAATGGGAGTTGACAGCAGATGCTCTGCCTCAGTTAATTTGTATCTTGGATAAAAATGGGAAAATACTGCGTGCTAATCGTGTTTTTGAAAGTTGGAATATTGGATATTTAAATGAAGTGCGAGGAAAAGATCTTCACAATACCCTTCATCCCAACTGTAGCGATTCAAATTGTTATTTGAAAAATAGATGGAAAGTGATTCGAAATAAAATGATAAAAAAAGGTGCTTTTAGAGTAGATGCTCGAGATCGTTTTTTAGAAAAGGATATTCGCGCACATTTTTATCCCATACCCGCCAGACCGCGAGGGAAAAAGACAATAGATAGTTTTGCTGTTATGATTATGCAGGATTTTACTGACATAAAAAATACAGAAGATAGATTGGTAGAATCATATAAATATATTGGCAGTATCAATCGTCGGTTAGATATTCTTTTAAATATAAACAAAACACGGTTAGGGATAGAAAAAAGGGAAATTTTTAGAAATATGAATAATTTTGCAATGGATCTTTTTCAGTCCCAAGTAAGTCTTATTTATAAATTTGAAAAAAATAAAGAATGTTTTAGGTTGCTTTCCGCGAGCAGATTGCCTCATGGATATAAAAATAAAATTAGCAATTTCCCCAAAAAAGCTTCAGAGACAATGGTAAAGCTTAAAGAGAAGAAATTAGTAAATCTAGTTGAATGCGGGGGAAAGGGGACGGATAGATTCGAGATGGACGGAAAGTTTAATCAATTTATTTTTGTTCCGCTTATGAATGGAAAAGGCATCTCGGGCATGCTGGTGGCGTTATTGTCTAAACCAAGAAAAGTATCCGAAGAGGATATGTTCTTTTATGAGATGTTTTCTTTTAAATTATCCTTTTTTCTTTTGCAAATGAAAATTATGTAGGATAAATCCTTTTTCAATCCGCATTCCTCTCCACCTTTTCAAGGGGGTTGGGAAGATGATTTCTCTTCCCCCTCTCCACTTTTGTACTCAAAGGGGGAGGGTTAGGGAGGGGGTTTATTTTTCAATAATCAATTTCCAATTTTCATTCAATCTTCAATAATTTAATATTCAATTTTATTTTTTTATCTGTCTTTGCGAGAAGGTACTCCGACGAAGCAATCCAGAAATATATTTAATGTCGAGATTTATTTCTCTAGACTGCCACGTAATTTTTGAGTACAAAAATTACTCGCAGAGACGGCGAAAAATGATTGGTTTTGGAGAAGGCTGAATAGTCACTAAATTTTCAGTTGACGGCGGGATTTTTCTGTGCTAGAGTTTAGGGTCGACTTGGATAGGTCAAGTTGATAAATACGCGACTAGCGACGTGACGATATGTGTTCTCGAGTGAAAATGCATTTTTTTGCATGAGTACGCCAGGACAGTAATCGCGTGATCCAGTTTCGCGTAATTTCAAACAAAGGGAGGTGCTATTATGGCACAGTTATTCAGTTCGTTAAAAAATTATTTTGTGGATTTGTTTAAAAGGATTTACAGCAGGAAAAAGTATCTAGTCAAGGCAGAGGGAAACTCACCCAATGAACACAACTTTCGGATGTGTCCGAAGTGTTCCAAGCACATTGCCAGTCTGTATCCACATTGGTCGGAGCAAAAATGTTCCAAATGTGGACAAATTCTTCATAAAGAAGGTACATATGAAGATGGAAAGAGAATTTTTACTTTGCAGCGTCCGCTGTACGATAAATTGTGTGGCATACTGTTAATTGTTTTTTTCTTGAGCATTCTTTTTTGTATTCTTTTTTTTAGCATCATGCCGGTTCCGGACGGGTATGTCAAATCAGGACTGGATACAATGGCCTGGATTGGCATAGTAGCAGTTCTGCTTGCGTCCAGCTTCGTTTTTTTTATGGATGGAAATCTAATAAATTCTATTATTAGTCGAGGGATTCCATTGGAATTCGCTACTTTCATAATCTTTATTCCTTATGTTATTTTGTATGGCGCAATATTAATTTTAGGAATGTATGAGATTAAAGGATATAGTGCTGTTCCGTTTTGGACCGACATTCCGACTCAGCAAGAAGTGTATGATTCGCAAAAGCAAGAAGTAGATCAGATGAAGCCGACAGTGGATCGGTATTACGCGGCAAAAAAATACTCCGCCAATCCGCAGATTAACCTTACGGAAGAGTTATTACTTGTCGCAGAGAATGATTTTCCGGGTTTGATGAATAAATATGTCGTGGACGCAAAATCATTCAAGCGCGGATCTGATGACGAAGCTCGGCTCTATAAAGCCTATTTATCATATCTTAATTTTCTACAGGCGATGGATATGCATGAATTCCAAAATCAGTGTATCGCTGATCCATGGAACATGCTCACCGCTGGAGTAGCCAATAGCTACCCAGAAATAGGAGCTGTCTGCAGATAATTTGGCAATGTTATTTTTTAAAAGTAGATCAACTTTAATTGGTCATTCTAAACTAAGGAGGTGAAAAATAAGCAGGTAATTCGACGATTCGAATTAACCTGCTTTTTAATTTTTCATTCTCCATCCTCTCCCTCTTTGTACTCAAAGGGGGAGATGCCGACAGGCAGAGGGGGTTGGGCTTTTGATTCTCCAAGCCACTTCCGTATAATTTTGATAATAATTGTGGTGCGAGTATTTTTTTTGCTATAAATTTAAAAATCAAAAATGCGGTTATTTTCCGCGTATGTTGATATTTAACCGGATTAATATTTATTGAAATGAAAAAAGTTAGAAATTAAAAAGCAATACAGCCAAATTATTTACTATTTTTTTCTCTTGCTATTTTATCATTTTTTTATTACAATCAAATATCCTGCTTTAAGTGGGAAAAGTTATTCTAAAACTAAATAGTGGAATGTTGTATACGGGGAATCGTTGAATATCAAGATTAATCTCAATTCAGGAGGAAGACAAATGGACGAGAATGGTAATGTTAGAGTGTTGCTCAATGGAGCTGATGGCCGGATGGGTGAGGAGGTTCTAACCGCGATAAAATTGACGGATGGGATAATTCTGGGTGCAGGCTTGTGCGGAGAAAAAAGTTCCGCATTCAGAGAAAATCTTTTGTTACACTATCTGGATATTTTTCTATATCTAAAAGAAAAAGAAGTTCCATCCATAAGGGAAACAGTGGATGTGATAATTGATTTTTCTATTCCCGAAGCAGTGATAAATCTTCTTCGAGAAGCTCATCTGCCAGCAGTTATTGGTGTGACTGGGTTTTCAGAAAAACAGCTGGAAATGATCAGGGGTTTTTCCAAAGAAGTTCCCATCGTTCAAGACTACAATTTCAGCACCGGTGTTTGCATTTTGACTGCAGTTGTGGAAAACATAGCTCGAATCTTTGGATTGGGCTATGACGGGGATGTTCTCGAAATTCATCATAGCATGAAAGCAGATGCCCCTTCCGGCACGGCCATAAAATTGGCTAAAGCCATCGCCAAAGGACGCGGGCAAAATTATGAAGAAGTTGTCAAAATGTCCCGTGTAGGGAAAACTGGCGTTCGACCTGTTGGTGAGATTGGCATTCAATCTTTGCGTTTGGCAGGCGTAGTGGGTGAGCATACTGTTTACCTTGGTGGTTCCAATGAAAGATTGGAGCTCACGCACAAAGCCGGTTCTCGAGCTGTTTTTGCCGAGGGTGCCGTCGCTGCCGCAAAGTGGGTAGTTAATCAGCGACCAGGTCTATACACTATGAGAGATGTATTGGGCTTATAGTCATAAGTCCGCCAGTGGTCCAGATTCTTATCGAGAATCTGGACTGCTTTTATTTTGTGACTAAAAAATATCTTTGCCAAAAAATGTTTTTGGGATTAAGATAGATGTAAATAAATATGTAAACAATCTTTTAAAAAAATAACATGGTCCTTATCGCGATTCTTTTACTATTAATAATAATCGTTGTTGGAGTGTTTTTGGCAGTAAAAGAGGGGAAATGATTTTTTGAAAAAGTATTCATCTACATATATAATTTAAAATCAATTTGTTGGGGATTATCGGCGATGTTTTTTTTGAAATAGTTTTAAAAAAAGGGGGGCTACATGAAGAAAAAGCGCGGTCAGAACTTGTTGACTATATGGAAAATAAAAGCCTGGTTAAATCTGAGCACATTTGCCTTGATGGCATTAACTATTTTCCTGTTGCGGAATGACATATCGAATGCATGGAGGCTGTTCCGATACAATCTCGGACCATGATGCGAGGTCGCAATAAATTAGAAGTAAGAAATCCAAAATTGGTAAGGCCAATTTTGGATTTTATATTTTTTGCGATGGAGATAAATCATTAAATGTAGGGCTATATTGGATGTGTGTTACAACTATTTAAATTGCTTTATTTCTTTGCAAAATACAATCTTTAGGCGTAGAATAGGATTAATTAATTATTTTATTTACTTACATATGTAAGTAATCTTAATATGAGAAAAATAAAATTATCTAAAGATCTCAAGGAAATCAAAAAGAGGATTGATAAAATTAAGAAGTTTGGACATGGAAAAAGCGGGATGTGTATTGAGGTTGATTATTTTAAATCATCTTTTTGGCTAAGGGATGATGATGGAATCCCATTCCAGCCCTTCGTAATTATGTTTATCCACAAAGAGTCATGTTTTATGCTAAAAACGCACATGGTTATTCCGAATGATAAATTTAGAATAGAATTTTTTGAGCAATTGTTAGATGTTCTTGAAAATAATCAATTTTTAATCGGGAAAATTAAGGTTAAAAAGCAAGACCTGTTTGATTTATTTGAGAAAACAGCCACAGATCTTGGTATTAGAGTAGAGCTTAGTAAGCGATTGACAGGAATTGAGTTTGCCAAAAGAGATTTTAATCAATTTTTTAAATAGAAAATAATTATATAATTATTATTTACTTACATATGTAAGTAAATATGTAAGTAAACTTTTTTTAAAAAATAATATGAAAAAAATACACGAACAAAACGTCAGAAAGTTAACCAAAGTCGGGCGCCAATCAATCGCTGTCACAATTCCGATTGAAATCGTAAGAGAGCTAAAGTGGCGCGACAAGCAAAAAGTGGTAGTAGAAAGAGTAAGGGGCGGGGTGATGATTAAGGATTGGAAATAGATAAGCTGTTTTTAAAGTTAGTTTACATTGCCGTTGACAATGTAAACAAAATAGGCTAATATGTTTATATTACCATAACTAATGTAAACAAATTGTAAATATGATAAATAAGATAAAAATTGGTCGTTATATTAAACAAAAAGAGGGATTTGAGTCCTTTATTCCCTTTGATTTTCCACCAAAAGAAGGCTTTAAAATAAGTCCAAAGCTTTACAAAAAACATGAAGAAGCAATTCGTTTAGTAGGAAAATTAGATGGCATAACTCGTCTTTTGCCTGATAAGGATTTTTTTATTTCTATGTTTATTATAAAAGATGCAACTTACTCGAGTCAAATTGAGGGAACGAAAGCTACTTTCCAAGATGCTGTGGCTGCACCAGTTACGGAGGAAAAAAATAGAAAAAATTCAGATGTCGATGATATTGAACATTACATAAAAGCGGTCAATTTTGGAATTAAAAGGACGAAAAATTTTCCAATTTCTCTGAGATTTATTAGAGAGCTTCATGAAAAATTAATGGTTTGCGCTCGTTGTACCCAGCATGCTTATCCTGGTGAGTTTCGAAGTTCGCAAAATTGGATTGGAGGCAAAACGCCGACTGATGCTTCTTTTGTCCCGCCAACTATTAGTGAAATGCAAAGAGCATTGGGTGATTTGGAAAATTTTATTCATACAGAGGATGATTATCCTGCACTTGTTAAGACAGGAATTATTCACGCGCAATTTGAAACCATACATCCATTCACTGATGGCAATGGACGAACTGGGAGAATGTTAATTGCAATGTATATGCATCATTTAGGAATTTTAGAAATGCCAGTTTTATATCTTTCCAGTTATTTTAAAAAATATCAAAAACTTTACTATCAAAAACTTCAAAGTTATCATGATGAGAACTCTAACGTTGAAGATTGGTTGGAATTTTTTATTGAAGGTGTGGCTGAAATTGCCAGCTCTAGTATCGACACGTGTACGCAAATCACGAGTCTTCGCGATCGTGATTTTGCTAAGATGCAAAAACTCGGAAAAAAGTCAGCTGAGTCAACTTTGGAAATTGTTCGAAAATTATTTGGTCAGCCGATTGTGGGTGTTGCTGAAATTATGAAGTGGACAGGATTTACTGCTCCTGGGGCATATAAAGTTATTGAAAGACTTAGAAAACTAAAAATCCTTGAGCCGTTAGATAGTGTTAGTTATGATAAGAAATATATTTATGCTGATTATTATGAAATTTTTGATGAGACATATAAGGAAGTAAGAAAAAAAATAAATAGACATATTTAGTTGGAGTAGATGCAAAAATATAATTTTAGGCGTAGAATAGGATTAATTAATTATTTTATTTACTTACATATGTACGTAAATGTGTAAGTAAATCTTTTTTAAAAAACAATGACAATTATGATGCTTATATTGATTCTTTTAGTTTTAATAATAATTACGGTGGGGGTGTTTTTGGCTGTGAAAGAATAAAAAATGACCCGATGCATTTGTTGACGCATCAGGCCATTAGACTTCGCTGAGGTTGGGGCCGGAGATTAAGCCGTCTCTTCGGCCGATTCGGCAAGTTTTTCTCTGATATTTTCCACGTGCATCTGATTTTTGGGATCTTCCTCGAATTGCTTGAGGAGTGATTCTGTCTCCGAAGAAACAGCATCTCTCTTTTGAATCAGATAGAAGTAGGCGCCAGGTGCCATGAAAGAATCGGTGGCGATTAAGTTGGCAAGAATTTTTTCAGCTTTCTTATCGCCTTCTTCTACGAAGATGATGCCGATTTCGTTGACAGCTTGCCCAATTGGAACAGTTGAAGAGCGGAAGCATCCACAGCCGCCGCACATTGGTGCGATAACTCCTTCGCAACCCTCGCCGTTTATTCCGCCGTTTACGATGGCAGTTAATTCTTCAAGGGACAAGGCGGTCATTCTTTTGTATTTTTTCATTTGTTCCTCCTCTTTTTTACATTTGAAATTTCTCAGTTTTCACCAGATCCTTTATCTAGCGACTTTTAAATATAGCAATAAAAATCACTCCTGTCAATTGCTTTATTTTGCTTTATTTTGCAAAATACAATCTTTAGGCGTAGAATAGGATTAATTAATTATTTTATTTACTTACATATGTAAGTAAATCGGAAGAGGCAAAATTTTTTAAGTAAAATAAAAACCCCTTTTGGGGAAGCATGCCTTATAAGTTTGTAACGTCTAGACTATGGCCAACCGATGGATGGGAACATCTAGAACAACTCATAAAGGTCTTATTGCTTATTTAAATAATAGCATAGCAATCCAGTAATTTTAATACACCCCTGTGGATAAGTTTAGAATATCCAATGTTTAAACTATTGATTTTGCTACTTTTAAAATATGGTATTGTGGCATAGGATTCAATAAGGGATATAAAAGCAAAAAAACCTGTCGGTTTCGCATTGTGAAGAGGCGTGACAGGTTAATACTTAAATGATAACATATTTATGAAATCTGACAATAGATTTTTATCGCAATTCCTCACTGACCATTACAACAAAAACGGGGGCGTCTTTGCGAGGAAGGTAATCCTGACGTGGCAATCCAGAAATACATATTTAATTTATGGATATTAAACTAGACTGCCACGTAATCTCTGAGTACAGAAATTACTCGCAGAGACAAACTAAATAAAAGCATAAATAGAGGGTCAGTAAGGTGGGTGTAAATAAATTTAAATAAAAACAATATGAAAAAGCTAAATGAGCAAAATGTGAGAAAGCTAACCAAGGTCGGTCGCCAATCAATCGCTGTTACCTTGCCGATTGAGATTGTGAGGGAGCTAAAATGGAAAAATAAACAGAAGGTTGTAGTTGAGAGAGTGAGGGGTGGGGTGATGATTAAGGATTGGAAGAAATAAATTTTATTTTTATAAAAACATGAAAAATGTAAAAAATGAAACAATTGAGTTTGATATTGATGAAATTAATTTTCATCCTGTTTTAAAAGACGTAGAAAATATGTTTTATTTGTTTCTTCTTTCTATTAGATCTTTATCTGATTTAGATGTACAAAATATATTGAGAACAAAAGATAGCACTCAGGAAGGTTATTTAATGTTTGTTAAAATGTTGGATAAATTTAATCATACGACGAATCTTAAAATAGAGCGGAATGGAACCATCGCAATATCCAAAATGAATGTGCTCAAAGAGATGATTTTTATGGGTAAAGCCATGGCGATTATTGCTTATGATTTTTTATCACTTTCAAAATATAATGCAATTATCAATAAGGACATTGAGTTTCAGTTTTTGAGACATGTTAGAAATGGAGCTGCTCATAATAATAAATTTAATTTAAAAGATGAAAATGGAAATTGGAAGATAGAGGAAGGAAAAAGTATTGAGTGGGGAGGTATGAAAATTGACAAAAGGTTACAGGGTACCAATGTTTTTAATGATTTTATTTCAATATTTGCAGTATTTTTACTGGCAAAACATTTTTCAGATAAATTGATAGAAATAGACAACAGTAATGGGTTAAAATAAATATTTGTAGTATAAATTATTATAAAGATGTAAAAGCTGTTAATAAAACAAAGAAGATTCGTTGTATATTTTAAAAGCAATATGAATAATAATTTTAAAAATTCTGATTATTATAAAAAAATTTTTCTTTTCCATGATTCTATTGTCAATAGGATAATATCACGGGAAAGTGGCTGGCTAGAATTCAAGGAGTCATTCAATTGGAACTCAAGAGATAAATATGCCAAAAGTATGGCAGCTTTTGCAAATAACAAGGGAGGATTTATTGTTTTTGGCGTGAAGGATAAACCACGTGATTTTGTCGGTCTTCAAAGTTGTAATTTTGAAACAATAGATGAATCAAAAATAACAGAATATTTAAATAGTGTTTTTTCTCCAGAAATTTTATTCGAAAAATTTTTAATTACAGTACAATCAAAAAACGTTGGTATTTTATATGTACATCAGTCAAATGTAAAGCCAATTGTCTGTCTAAAGTACGATGGTGATTTAAAGGAAGCAGAAATTTATTATCGCTATAACGCAAGAAGTGAAAAAATGAAATATCCCGAAATTAAAATTTTGCTGGACATTATTAAAGAAGATGAGCGAAAAAACTGGATGGAACATTTTGAAAAAATATCAAAGATTGGTCCAGCAAATGTTGCAATAATGGATATTGTGGGAGGTGAGGTTAGTGGAAGGGGTGGAACACTCATGATTGATAGAAAATTAGTTCCTAAGCTTAAATTTATAAGTGAAGGACGTTTTAAAGAGGGCGGAAAGCCAGTATTGAAACTTATTGGAGACGTCAAGCCAGTCTCTGCCATCGCTAAATCAAAAAACATAGGAGGTGGTGTGCGAATTACGAATGATCCAAGTGCCCCAATGATAAGACTTGAAGAGGAGGATATACTAAGAAAAAAATATCCACTTAGCTATAATGAATTAATAACAGAATTAATTAAAAGATATAAAAATTTTGTAAGAAATAGTTATTTTCATAAGCTACGAAAAGAATTCATGATAGATAAAAATTTAAGTAGAACACGTTATCTTGATCCGGACAATCTAAAAGGTACTAAAAAAGATTTTTATAGCCCAGATATTATAAAGAAGTTTGATAAATATTATATAAAAAAGAGAAAGTAGCCAGTAGACAAAAAGTATTATTGATTCAACGTTTATAAATATGCTTAATATTTTTTGCAGGCAGTAGATTTTGTGAGTTGGGCAATTTTTAGAAAGTATGAGAGAAATGACTATGAATATTATGATGTTATAAAAGATAAAATTGTAGAAGAAAAGCTTTTATTTTCTTAATTTTAGATAAAAGAAAGCCCTCTGCTTTGACGAGACGCCTTACGGTATCTCAACACAGAGGGAATTACTTCTATTAATAAGATAGCATATTTGATAGGTTTTTGCAATACTTGTCAGGTTGTGCAACATTTAATTTACGTAAATATGTAAGTAAATTTATTTTGAGATCCTGAATCAAGTTCAGGATGACAAATCGTAGGTTTGAAATGACAATCAGTAAAGGCGTTTGTTAAAATGCTAACGTGTTAATATGTTAAAATGGATTATGAATATTATAAACAAAAACGAATCTGATATGCGTTGGTGCAAGGGGAAATCTTGGGTGGTGAGATTGCCTGTTTTGGCTTTTATGATTTATCTTTTTTACCAAAATACATTCAATCATAAGTACCAAAAAAGTTCAGTCATTTTCCGCGTATGTTGATATTTGACCGGAATAAAAATAATTTTTTGACAAAATATTTGTTTAAAGATAGACTTTGAATTGAAAACATTTGGTTGCTTTTGTGTATAATGTTTACCCAAAAATATCAACTTAACAAATGTGAATGGGAGGATTTTGTTATGGACATTATGGGATTTTTGTTGGGCATGTTGGCACTGGCAGCTTTCAAATTTTTGATCTTTCTCTGTAGGGGAGTTGCGACGTTATGGCGCGATCTTAATTTTGCGGGAACATTGTGATGTTTCGATGATCTCACAAAAAATGAAATCCAGAACTGGCAACGCTAGATCTGGATTTAAAATTGTAAAAAATTATTTACGTAAATATGCGAGTAAATTTTGAGAATTTATTTTTCAGGAGATCGAACAAATTTTTCAACTTCTCTTTCTATATCTTTATAATTCGCGAGCCATTTTATATGGGAGTTTCGTTTAAACCAAGTCATTTGGCGTTTGGCGTAATTTTTTTCCGCCAGGTAAATTTTCTCCAGTAATTCTTCTTCGGATGAAATTTCTCCCCTTAAATACATAGGAATTAATTTGTAGCTTAATCCAAAGCTCATTATTTTTTTCCAACTCAAACCGTTAGCGTGAAGTTTCTCAACCTCAGCAATCATTCCTTCTTTGAATCTATTTATTACATTTAATTTTATTCTTTCGTGTAAAATTTCTTTTTCTCGTTTAACTCCTATCTGTAAAAAATCATAGTTCTTAGTTCTTGGTCCACGGTTCATAGATGGAACTTTGCCAAGAGTTTTACAGATTTCAATCGCACGAATAATGCGTATTTTATTTTTAGTATCAACTGTTTTAGCTCGCTCGGGGTCAAGTTTTTTTAATTTTTCCAATAATTTTTCCAAACTTTCTCTCTCTAATTTTGCTCGAAGTTCCCAATTGGGTTTCACCTCGGGATATGTTATGTCGTCGACAATAGCTTGAATCCAAAAACCAGTTCCTCCGCAAATGATAGGAAGCTTGCCTCGTTTTAATATATCTTTGATATATTTGTCCGCTCGTTTTTTAAATTTAACTACATTAAAATCTGTTTTGGGGCTGACGATGTCTAGCATATAGTGGGGGATACCCTCAGAGATAAATACTTTTTTTCTATTGAGATCCCTCGACAAGCCTGCCTGCCGGTAGGCAGGGCTCGGGATGACAGACTCTGCTGAGCCTGTCACTTTTCCAGTGCCTACATCCATTCCTTTGAAAATTTGTCTGGAATCGGCAGAAATTATCTCTCCATCAAACTTTTTTGCAAGTTTAATAGCAGTAGATGATTTACCACTGGCAGTTGGTCCGAGGATTATGATAATCTTATTTGATTTTTTATCTAGGTTTATCATAGAAAGAGCATAGCAATCGTTTGACAATTTGTCAAAACTAATTTAATATTTCTAATCAGTTCTTTAGCGTGTGTTATTATCGGGGGGGTCAAGATATCTAAACTAAGATCCTATCTTTAATTTTAACTTAAAAAAGGTGAAATCATGGTAACCGAGAAAGCCGCAGGATTAATTGATTTGTCTGATTTTTTTCGTAAATTATTTGCAGCTGAAACAGAGGCAGAAGTTTCTGATTTATTTGATGAAACGCCTGAAATTTTTCAGGAAAAATTATGGGCGTTATTAGATCAAACTCCTCCTTTAAATCAGGTGCAAGACTTGAGGTTGCAAATCAAACAGTGGTCTAAAGAAATAGTTTTGCAACTAGCACACAAAAATGTTGAGAGTTCCGTTTCTTTTTCGGACTGGATTGCGGGGATTCCCTTATTGCCAATTCATGTCGTAAAACCGCTTCAGGATAATTATCGATCTTGCTCTATGATCTATGAAAATTTTTCAGATTGTTATGATGGATTTGATGAAAAATCTTTCTATGACGATGCATTGGAGAAAATAGAAAGATGGGTTAATCTCTCGTAGCTTGAAGAAAAATGGATTTTGAAGTGTCAGCAATTTTAGAAGTTGCTGGCACTTATTTTATTTCTCCTTCTAAATTCCAAGTACTAATTTTGGTAATTTTTACTTTAACGAATTTTCCAATTAAATTTTGAGATCCCTCGACAAGTTCGGGATGACAGTTTACGCAAACTGTCGCTTTTACATTTTTAAAGGTGCGGGTTTTGCCAAAGTAGGCACCTTCTTTCTGGCTTTCAACTAAAACATCAAAAGTTTTTCCTAAGTATTGTCTATTATTTTCCAGAGAAGTTTTTTTGAGAATTTCATTAAGATATTTTTCACGTCTTTCTTTTTCGATTTTGCTAATATTATCTTTCATGAGCCAAGCGACGGTCTGAGGGCGGGGAGAGAACTGCCCAAAATAAACCATGTCATATTTAGCCTTGCGCATTACTTGGGCAGATTTTTCCAATTGGATTTTAGTTTCGCCGGCAAATCCGACAATTATATCGGATGATAATGAAAATATCGCACCAGGCTTATTTTTTTTGAAACCTTCCTTTATTTTTTCAATCAGTTTTAAATAATGATCGCGAGTATATTTACGATTCATATTTTCAAGCACCACATTGTCGCCTGATTGAATGGGGAGATGAATCGATTCACAAACTTTATCTAGAGTAGTTACAGTTTCGATTAGCTCATCGCTCATATCTTTGGGATGAGATGACAGAAAGCGAATCCAAAAATCTCCAGGAATATTATTTATTGCTTTTAATAAATCAGAAAAATTTATAACGCCCCCTCTGTCGCGAGTACGTGACATCCCTGCCCGCAGTGTTACAGCGTTTGCAGGCGGGTCCCCCGAGTACAGGGGAGAAGGGGAGTGGTATGAATTCACATTTTGTCCCAATAAAGTTATTTCTTTGTAGCCTTTTTTGATAAGCTCCTTAATTTCTTCAAGGATTTCATCAGCTGGACGAGAGATTTCTCTTCCGCGGGCATAAGGGACGACACAATAAGCGCAAAAGTTATTGCAGCCAGTCATGATAGGAATGCTGGCAGAGAAGGTGTTTGTGTATTTTGGATTGGTAGATAGGTAGTTTATTTTTTTTTGAGTGGATTTATAATTTTTAATTTCGAAATTTTTATATATAAAATTTTCTAAAAGATGTATGTCTTTGATGGGGAAAAATAAATCTACTTTTTTAGCTAGAATTTTCTGCACGTCTTTTCGTTGGACAATGCACCCAGTGAGGACTATTTTTATTCGGGGATTATTTTTTCGCAGGTTGTGAATCTGGCCAAAGGCGCGGTCTTCCGGCATTTTGCGAACTCCGCAACTATTAAAAATTACCAAATCAGCGTTTGTTTTTTCTTTAGTCGGCTTAAGGCCATGGGATTCTAAAAAAGAAGCCATTCTTTCTGAGTCAGAAAAATTCATCTGACAACCAAAAGTTTTAATAAAATATCTAAGCATATTAACATTTTAGCATATTAACAATTTAGTTAGCAAACTGATAGTTGTAGCACTTTTATTATTTACAATAATCGTAAGTATATATTAGCTTACTTTATTTTTCGGCAAAAATCAATATATACTTATTTAAGAGAATTGTATTTGTTCTGGGGTTAGTTTTGTGCTAAAATATGTTCATAACTAGTAGAATAATAAAAATAAAAAATATGATAAAAGTAGCAATTAATGGTTTCGGTAGAATCGGACGCCCTTCCTTTAAAATAATTTTTGAAAGAGAAGATATGGAAGTAGTGGCAATAAATGATTTAGCGGATGCGGAAAATTTGGCTTATCTTTTAAAATATGATAGTGCTTATGGAGTTTATGGCAGAGAGGTTAAATCGGCAGAAGGAAAAATAATTGTAGATGGAAAAGAAATTCCAGTTTTTGCCGAGAAAGATCCTAATAATCTTCCCTGGAAAGAGCTGGAGGTAGACGTGGTCTTGGAATGTACAGGTATTTTTATTACTAGAGAAGGCGCAATTGGACACATTAATGCTGGTGCAAAAAAAGTAGTTATCTCCGCGCCAGCCAAAGATGAGAGTATCAAGACTTTTGTGATGGGTGTAAATGAAAAAGAAATAACTAACGAGGACGATATTATTTCCAATGCGTCTTGCACTACAAATTGTTTGGCTCCAGTGATGAAAGTTTTAAATGATGAATTTGGCGTGGAGAAAGCCATGATGACAACGGTGCATAGTTACACTTCGACTCAAACAATAATTGATGTAGCTACAGGGAAAGACAAGCGCCGAGGAAGAGCTTCGGGCCAAAGCGTTATCCCAACAACTACCGGAGCAGCGATTGCTACAACTCTCGTAATTCCAAGTTTAAAAGATAATTTTGACGGAATGGCTTTCCGAGTTCCTACAATCGTTGGATCAGCTTGTGATTTGACAGCTATTTTGAAAAAAGATGTGACGGAGAATGATATCAATGATGCCCTTACTCGCGCAGAACAAAATTATCTAAAAGGTATATTGCAAGTTACGGATGAGGCTTTGGTTTCCCATGATATTGTAGGAAATTATCATTCAGCTATTGTTCAAAAGGAGCTAACCAAAGTAGTTGGTGGAAATTTTGTTAAAGTTATTGCTTGGTATGATAATGAATGGGGCTATTCTTGTCGCCTAGTAGACATGGCTAATTGTGTAGGAAAAATAAAATAAAAAATATGTTTGATATCATTATTAAAAACGGAGTAGTTATTGATGGAACTGGCGGTCCGATGCAGAAAGTAGATATTGGCATCAAAGAAGGTGCTATAGCTGAAATTGGAGATTTGCATAATGAAAAATCGGATAAATTAATTGACGCTACAGACAGGTATGTAACGCCTGGTTTTATTGATGTGAATAATCATTCAGATACACGCTGGAGGATATTTTCCGCTCCGAAATTGGAGAGCCTTATCCATCAAGGGATAACAACAATTATTGGCGGCAATTGCGGTTCGTCATTGGCGCCTTTACATAATCCAGAGATGATAAAGTCCATCAGAAAATGGTTTGATATAAATAATATCAATATTAATTGGGTTACGGTAAAAGATTTTTTAAAAGAGGTTGAAAAAGCCAAATTGTCAGTTAATTTTGGAACGATGGTGGGGCATAGTACTTTGCGAAGAGGCGTGATTGGTGATGCGACAAGAGATTTGACGGAAGATGAATTGCGGGTAATGGAAGATATGGCCAAAAAGGCGATGAAAGATGGGGCTTTTGGTATTTCTACTGGGCTTATTTATTCGCATGCCAAGCTTGCTCCCAAAAGCGAGATCGAAAGATTAAATAAAGTTGTGGATAAATTTAATGGTGTGTATGCTACCCACATCAGGGATGAATCGGACAATATCTTGGAATCAATAACTGAAGCTATAGAAACAGCTACAAATTCCAATAAAAATTTACATATTTCCCATCTGAAAATAATGGGGGAGAAAAATTGGTGCCTCGTAGACAAAATTTTGGATAAAATAGCTGAGGCTAAGAATTCAGGTATTAACGTGAGCTTTGATGTATTCCCTTATACTGCCACTGGTTCAGTTTTGTATACTTTTCTACCAGAGTGGGCATCTAAAGGTGGTAGAAAAATGATGTTATCAAGATTAAAGGACGACAGCTTGAAGGAAAAAATAATAATAGAAATGAGAGCTGATAGCATTGATTACGCCAAAATAATCGTGGCTATGTATTCAATGGGAAAAACATTAACTCGGCGGATAATTGCGGATATTGCCCAATCTCAATGTAAAAGTCCGGAGGAAATAGTTATTGAATTGCTGATAGCTAGCGAGGGCAGAATTATAACGATAACAGATGCCTTGGATGAAGAAAATTTAGAAAAAATTATACAACATCCTTTAAGTGTGGTATCCTCTAATGGCTCTGGCTATGATTTGGAATACAAAAGCACTGGAGAGCTGGTCCATCCTAGGGATTTCGGATCATTTCCCAAGGTATTGGCTTATTATGTAAAGAAAAAAAGAATTCTAAGTTGGGAAAGGGCGATACAAAAGATGAGCGGAGCACCGGCTGAAAAGTTCGGAATTCATAAAAGAGGTATTATTAAAAAAGGCAATCGCGCTGATATTGTCGTTTTGGATCCGGAAACAATAAGCGATATGGCGACAATCAACAAACCTTACCAATATTCAATAGGCATAAATTATGTTTTAGTTAACGGCAAAATAGCCCTAGAAGAAGGCGTTTTTGTCGATGCAGAAAGCGGTGAAGTTATTCTAAAAAAGTAGAGCTGACTAATACCAAATAAACTAAATCTATTTCACAACGTTTGTCATCTTGAGCGGAATTGATCCGCCAGCTGGCGGAGAAATGAAGTCGACCG
>AMFJ01034704.1_pt1 | contig 17642 bp, 8 predicted proteins | sample 427208 | NCBI WGS metagenome assembly AMFJ01 (sample SAMN02954298, study PRJNA114691) | groundwater metagenome | biome: aquatic; feature: subsurface aquifer; material: sediment; isolation source: subsurface aquifer sediment | place: USA: Rifle, CO | collected 2008-08
CATGGGAACAAATCCATTAGCGATTTCAGGAGTAAATTCTCTTTGTGCAATTCCATTAACTATTCCAACAGGATTTTTTAGCTTTATTAAGCCTTCAAGAGAATGCCCGTATTCCGCTGTTTGCAATTCTTTAGCATATTGAGGGCTTACTGTAACAAGCGCATCGCAATTCACAATACCTAATTTCATAAGACTGGCATTTCCCCAGAATTCTCCATCCATGTGGTTTTGGGAAGAATAATATTTTTCATTAAGAGTGGTTTTATACCATAAATCAGGAGCAAAAGTTCCTTTAAATGCAAAATTATGAATTGAATGAGCTAATTTAGTATTTTGAAAAAAAGTATTTTGTGTATCATTGTTCTCTTGTTTTACAAGGGCAGGTACAAGTGCTGTCTGCCAATCTGAAGTATTAACAATATCTGGTTTAGTATTGTTAAGTTTACCTATCTTTTGCATTGCGATTACGGCTGCTCTTGAAAATATTATTGCACGTTCAGCATTTTCCGAGTGTATTCTATATTTTGTTCTTCCATATTCATCTAATGAAATTTCCCCTTTTTCATATCTTTTCTTTTGTGTTTTCGCCTGCATTATATCCAGATGTGGCTGATATATCTCTCCGCGTTTTTTTGATAATTCTTTTTTCGATAGTGTTTTTTCAGCATCCATACCTTCGACTTTATATAATTCATCACACTTTAAAAGTCGAATGGGGGTGTTATCTATAATAACTTCGTAAATCTCATGTTTATATTTATCAACATAAAAAGGCTCTATTTCTTCTACTTTTCTAATTTGAATATCTGGATTTTTTGCCAATACATCATCAATTAATGACCAATAAGGCATATAAACATCACAGTTGTGCCCTCCTTTATTATGAATCACTCTGGGAAGGGTGCCATTAACATCGCCTAAGCCACCTTTTTTAACTAAAGGAGCCGCTTCATATGAAATGAAACTAATATTTAGTCTTGAACCTTCGGGTTTTATTGTTCCTGCATCAAATCCTATCATTCTTATTGCTACTTGCACTTCATCTCTAACCATCTTGGAGGGTTCAATATCCTGGTTTAAATACCCCCACAATAAAGGTAAATATGGACGTGCGTTTTGTCTGAATTTAACTAGTCTTTTAAATACATAATATCTTAATAGTGCTTTGCGTTCTTCATTTTCCGGTTTTTCCTTACCTTGAGCAATTTCATTTTGAAGGTAATTTATTAGGTAATCTATATCGCCATCAATATCAAATGGGACAGAATTGGCAAATTTAAGTGTAACCCATCCGCTTCCGTCATTTAATTTTTTTTCGAACACAAAATATCCAAAACGGTCATATCCCATGTTTCTAATATCACTCGCTTTAAAGTTGAAACCAATTTCATTTAAAACAGCTAAATGATTTAGTTCTCTTGAATATTCCTGAGATGCAACAGGGGCTAAAAAATCTTTGAAAAAATATTCATTGGCTTTATCTGAATATAGATTAAAGCAGTATAATAATATTAATATGTTAAATAAATATTTCATATATAATTCGTGAAGATTTAGGAAATTACGCTGCTATTTCCATTTCAGTTTGCTTTGTTGGTAAGGATTCAGTCATGTTTAAAGCATATTTCTGAGATAAAATTGAATTTACTAACCCTGAATAGGGCATTTTTAATAAAATACTTTTTTCTTTATTTGTTAGGTCTGCAATTTCAATATAAGATTTTAAAAGAAATGTAAATTGCGCAGAATGAATGCCATATTGCTCCTTTGCATAATTTAGAGCGGATAATTTTGCATCGCTTAAAATAATTTTTCCTGCAGATTTTCTAACCTGTGTAGCACTTACATCAACAGTTTCTGGTATTAAATTAATATTAAAATTGCTAAACTTTGGTAATATTTCATTTGCAAAAATCTTTTCAGCTTCAGTTTTAGAATATTTTCCTACTTTATTAAGAAGAAATTTTATTGCTTTCTTTTCGGAGGTAGTAAGTTTTTGAACTCTAACCTGACCATTTTTTACCAATTTTTTAATCGTCGGATTTTCCAATGAATTAGGATTTGTATAGCGGGTAACATATCCTTTTCTTTGAACTACTGATAATGAAACTGTATGATTTGGTGATAACGACATACTTGGATCTTTACGTTCGAGATAGGGCATAAGGATCATTTTACCTATTGTATCTAATTTTGGTAAACCATTTTTGTCGAATGCAATTTTTCCATTTTCTCTAACAAAAACATCTGCGTGATCAGCTCCACATGTATAAGAAGCTTCAAGGTTATTATCGGGATAAAGTTTACCTAATTCTTTTAAAAACTTCCTAAAGAAGCCATGTTCACCATCATCAGGGTTTATACTTTCATTGGCAGCAATTCCCAGTGCTTTATTGAATCTGCTTTTAATTTCAGTCAGAAAACCAATTCGTGTTTCATATGGCAGTAAATCAGGTTTTCTGTCGTCTTTACCTTGTAATCTAATGAATGTTTGATTCATTTTGTATTTAGCTTTTGCATAAAGTCCAGCTATCATATGTCCTAAATGCATAGGACTTCCTGCGATTGGGTAAAATACAAATTTAAAAACCTTAGTTTTTTTAGGATCGGGTAAGTTAAATGAATTATCAGAATCCATTTGATTTAAATTTTCTAAAATTGTGCTTCTGTAGGAATCAAGTTCTGTAATTTGCTCACTTTCCAACCCAAGTATATTATTTAAACTGTCAAATTCTTTGTTTATAAATCGTGTTTGTTTTTCTAAATCAGAAATATATTCCTGAGATAAAATTGAATTAACTAGCCCTGAATAAGGCATTTTAAGAAGTATATTTTTCTCATCACTGCTAAAATTTGCGCGTTGAATATAAGTTTTAAGAAGAGAAATGAATTGTTCAGAATATATTCCATATTGATTTTTTGTATCATTAAGTCCTTTTAATTCTGTGTCGGATAATAAGATTTTGCCAGCAGAGTTTCTGACTTGAGTTGCACTTACATCAACAGTTTCTGGAATAATATTGATATTAAAATTATTAAACTTTGGTATTATCTCATCCTCAAAAATCTTTTTTGCAGAATCGCTTGTTGAATAATTACCTGATAGCATAAGAAGACTTATAATTTCTTCTTTTTCTACATCTGATAATTTTTCAGTTTTAGGATTTCGTATGGAATATCCTTTTCTCTCTATAACAGAAAGCGAGACCGTGTGTTTAGTAGAAAGTTTCATGCCAGGATCATGTTGTTCTAAATATGGCATAAGAATCATTTTACCAATGGTATCTAATTGTGGTGCACCTGATTTATTTTTTTGAATAACACCATTTTTAGTAACAAAAATCTGGGCATGATCTGCGCCACATGTATATGATGCTTCAATTGACTTATCAGGATATCGCTGACTGAGTTCTTTTAAAAATTTTCTAAAGAAACCATGTTCACCGTCATCAGGATTTGTGCCTTCATTGTTAGCTATCCCTAAAACATTAAGAAAATTATTTTTAAATTCATTTAAAAGTCCCAAGCGGGTTTCATATGGAAGTAAATCTGGTTTTCTGTCGTCCTTGCCTTGTAAACGTATGTAAGTTTGATGCATGGCGTATTTTGCCTTTGCATAAATACCGGCGATCATATGTCCTAAATGCATTGGACTTCCAGCTATAGGATAAAAAACAAATTTTAAAATATCATCTTTTGAGATATCCGGGGAAGTTAATGTATTAGATTTAAACATTATGGCGAGATTTGTTAAAATGTTTGATCTGTAACCCTCAAATTCTTTTGTTTGTTCTAAATCTAAATCTAATAATTTTTTTAAACTGTTAAATTCCTGATTTATATAATTCTGTGAATCAATAAAGTTTTTAGTAGGGTCTGCATAAATAGATTTTGGACTTAAGTTTTGAGACGAAATTACATAAGATATTCTATTTGAAGATATTGCAGCTGAAAATACTTGTGAGGTTATAAATAATACTAAAAATAAAATGTTAAAACATTTAGAAACAAAATTATTTATTTTCATGAATTATCCCCAATTTATATTTATAAATCTCTACTAATTAACGATATACCCCTACTTTGTCATCATGTCAAGACTCACAATGAGTTTTTTTTTTAGAAATTTAAAGTCCAGGAAATTAACATTCACAATATTGACAATAGTTCAATTTATGAGGTATGTCTAATAACATTGATTTTAGTTAGAGTAATTATGAAATTTAAATTAAAAATATTCTTATATTATCTTACTTTCATTTTATTTGCTCATCTTTCATATTCTACAAATATCTATTTAGCTCCACAAACTAACTGTCTAGATGTTTTTTGGATTGAAGATAACCACATCTTAACAAAAACAAAAGATGATATTATAAATTTTGAAAAATCTATATATATTAATGATGATACCATTGCCACTCGTTTATGGATAGCCGAAGTAGCAGCTATGATCTATGAAGAAATGACTAGCGATAAAAAGGGGGCTGAATTATTGTTAAAAATTTGTTTATTACAGGATATTGGGCAAAATCTTGCCGATAAACAAGATACTTCTGTGTTATATAAAAAACTTCTTTTTGATTTTAAAACTAAACTAGGTTTAGAAAGTACTGCAGCCTGTGCAATAAAAGATTATTATTTAAAAGCTAATCCCGATGGTAAAGGCAATTTTACTCAACAAAAAGTTTTTGAATATATAAAAAATTTGTTGCAGAACAAAAAAATATTATCCCCTGAAATTACTGATGAGTTAATATTAAGCGTAGTTGCTCATGAAGACAGAACCTTAAATATGCTGAAAAAAAATGGTTATATTATTAATCCTGAAATAAGAACTGTAATTGAAAATCATCATCATTTTAGCGGTGTTATAACCAATCCTTCTTCAATTATTAAGAATATGATTGCTTCTATACGTTTAGCCTTAATGTACAGTTTCAGTAATCGAAATACAGAAAATACAATGCAACAAACTGAAGATTATATTTTATCAAGAATCCAAATTGAACAAATGGGTGAGTTTGGTGAAAATGCACTAGAAGCTTCAAAAAGATTATTATTCAGATTTGGAGAGAATAATCTTTATACAAAAATTTTAAAAATCAGATTAATTAATTCTCCTAATTCCAATAATAATCGCGAAGGTGATGATATTTATTTAATGAAATGTAAAAAAGAAGTAAATCCAATTACTCATGCAATTTTCTATGTTACAGATTTATGTAATTACAGATGCCTTGTTTGTCTTAATACATTTGATCAAAGAAAAAGAGATCCTCTGACATTAGAAAATGCAAAATTATATTTAACTCAATTACATCAAAAACATTTTAAAAGTGTTACATTTACAGGTGGGGAACCTTTTATGCACCCACAATTTTTAGATATTTTGGAATATGCGAAAAGTTTAGGGTTTCATACCACAGTTTTAACAAATGGTTCGTTGATAAATTTTGATTTATTGCCTAAACTTGAAACTTTAGTCAATACCATCTGTATTCCATTGGAAAGTTTACAAGCCGATATTCAAGGACAAGTAAGGGGTAAAGTTAGTGAAGATAATCATGCTAAAATGATGAATTTGATACCGGAACTTGCTAAAAGAAAATTTTTATTAACTGTTTCAACTGTAGCTACACAAAAAAATTTAAATGAACTTAACTCTATTAAATCCTTTTTAATAAAATCTAAAGTTAAAGATTGGAGAATAGAACAATTTGTTATTTCAGGCAGGGGGGCTTCAAACCCTGAACCATATTATATTTCAGATGAAGATTTCTTAAATGCTGAGAAAATAATGAATATAACTGAAAATGAAAGATCATTAATACGCATAAGATTTCAACAAAAGAAATTTCGTCCTGGAATTGTAATTTTAGATATGGAAGGTACTTTATACCTGGGGGACAATCAAAATCCTTTGGGAAATATTATAAAAGACCAAATATTATTTGATAAGATCGATATGCAGCAATATGAGTTAAGAAGAGGACAGTTTGGTATTTCAGGAAACAATGGTATCCCAACCGCGGCATAAATTAAGCGGCAAGTTGACATGGAGATTTTTCTGGTTTTTCAACATGAAGTTTTTTTAGCGTGGTTTGAGGAATAAGAACAGGAAGATTTTTAGCATCAATGCCAAGTTTTGAAATATGAATATAAGTACATTGTTCCCCTCCACTGTAAGAATTTACAATATGTAAAGGCATTTTAGTAGAGTATGTATATAATTTATCCTTTGGGTGTACTAATGACAGTTTAATTTGTTCTTCTTTAAATCTTCTACCTAATAAATGAACATGTCCTGTAATTTGTTGAATATTGGTTTGTTGACCATTATTTAATAGAATAGAATTTGCAAAATTTTGATCAAGATTTTTGATTATTACATATTTACTAAATTCAACATAATAACGAATTTCTGGATCAGTGAGGCTGTATTGCGGGAAATCAATTAGTTGTTGTTCTGTCAAAGTCTTACTGGAATTATTAACGTATCCGCCATGGCTTAATAAGTAAGATTTTCCTTTGATTTCTGCTATTGCAAAAAGAGGCATTTGATCTATAAAGCGGTTTACAGCTTCATGGTATTTTGCTGACTGTGGCAATTTATCCAGCCAATCCATAAAGTATGGATTTTTTTGTTTTCTCATATCTGTATTTCCAGCAAGAAAAAAACAGTTCTCTGGAAATTGAATTTTAAGGTCTGCCATTTTGCATATCATTCGATATGTCCGCCAGGCGACTTCTTCTTTGTAAATATAGGTGTTTGAAATAGGATTTTTAAAATGATTTTCTATATTCCCTCTGTCAATTTCGTTCAAAAGATCAAGATAATCACCTAAAAAAAGATATTTTATTTTTGGATTTATACTTATTTCTTGTTCAGCATTATTAATAAATGTTTCCAATGCATCCAAATCTGAATGTAAATCTCCTATAATAATTAATTCATCAGATTTGATTTTTAAAAGTTGTCCTGGTTTTCCATTTGATTTAGCTCTTACAAAACCATCACCTTTTTCTTTGTTCATTAAATCCACAGCTTTATTAAGTTTTTCAATGTCATTTTTATTGGATTCAGGTAAAGGAAGTTTAGGTCTGTCCATTGGAAGCGATAGTTTAAGTTGATAAAAAAGTCTTGTGGTTTTGTAATTATAGTTTGATAATTGATTTAATTCTTTTCGAGCTATTAAAATATCTATAATCTCTTTTATTTCCTTTATATTTAAATTAGTAGAATTGACTAATTCATTTGGGGAAAAGCCTGAAGGATTTGTATAAGACATAATACATCTTTTGGTTAATAATATTTTAATTTTTTCAGTCATATTTCCAAAGATTTCCTGATTATTAAGAGTTGTGTATTCTTCAAGCATATTTTTTAGAAATTCTATAAGTTTTATTTGGTACTTTTGCATGATGAGTTCATTGGAATTTATATTATTTGCAAGTTCTTCAAGTAATCCTAAAAACAATTCATTAATGTATTTTTGATTTTTAAAAATGTAGTTTTTAACAGGTTCATCTAAAGTTGGATAATAACTTGACCGAAAAAGTCTTTTTAAATCATTTAAAATTGGTATTAACTCAGTTTCAAAGTTTTTTGCACATGACACAATTTTAGCTACATCTTTATTCTGATAATAATAATCATAAACAAGCCAATCGGGATTATAACTACCCTTAATCCATAATCCGTTTTCTTTTAGTTGTTTCCCAATTCGTGCTTTTGGATATGCTCTTAACTGTTGAAATGGATACGAAATATCAAACATTAATCCGGTTTCCCGCAAAAAATCAATATTATCATGAAGGTCTTCAAGTGTCATCCATGGATCAAACATGATAAAACCTGATATTACTCTAATATCATTTTCTTTTAAAATATTATAAACTTTTCGAGTTTCATTAAGATTATGGGCTTTTCCAAATCGTTTAAGTTGCATAGCTGAACCGGTTTCAAAACCAATAAATGAACTAAAAAAGCCAGCATTTTTCCATAGTTTTAAAGCTGTAAGTTTTTTAGCATTTTCTTCATCTGTTGCAGATTCATTATAAATGGATTTTGCAGATACTGAAGCCATTATTTGTACTTTTGGATCAAGTTGACCTGTTTCTTTTAAATTAATAATTGCTTTCGCAAGTTCTATGGATTTATCCGGATTATTGGTAATTATATCTTCATCTGTAAATACGAGCATTCCAAAATCTTTTACATTTGAATTAAGGAATTTTATATCTTCCAGAATGTCTTGTATTGGAGAATCTATTTGGCCATGCGCAAAGAAATATTTTCTTTCACAAAATGCACAATTGTAAGCACATCCTCTTTTTGTGGAAATATAAACTCTTCCTCGATTTTCATTGATTTCATCCATAAAAAAACGATCAGGTTGAGTATAAACTGGTTTGTTTTCGCGGAAAGTATTTATTATTTCTTGATTTGAGTTGCAATAAGCAAGATTAGATATATTTGAAAAAGATTTATTACCCTGAAGGTATGAAATAAGACCTTCCATTGAGGGTTCTCCGTCACCAAGCCCAATAAGTATCCATGGGTATTTTTTTAGTAGCATTTCGTAATTATGTGTAGCCACAACATTGCCAAGAATTATTACAGGCCTTTCATTGACTGGCCAATTGGAGACTTCTTTTATAATTCTATCAACATCACTAAGTGACCCAAAAAACAATGATAAACCCAATACGTGAGGTTTTTCTTTTTTTATTTTGTCTATTACTTCGTCAATTTTAGGATATAAATGCGCAATAGTTCCGCTGGATATTATTGCAGATCCAAATTTATTTTTTAAATTCCCTGAAAGATGTTCAACTCCCAAAGGTTCTTCTACTTTAGTTCTATCCTCGGGATTGGTTAAAGAAACAAAAGAAATTCTAATTTTGTCTTTTATTGGAATTGGCCATTTTTCAGGAAAAACTGCGACATTGCTTAAATGTGAATTTGGAGCTAAACCCAATATAAAAAAAATATTAAAAATTATCGTTAATATAATTATATTTTTTTTAAAGTTATAAAATTGGTTATATTTTAAATGAAATTTCATACAGCTCTTTCAATAGCACAGATATTAGAATTAAAAATGTCTGAATATTTAATTAAATATGCAGGATCTAATAACAATGACCCAATTTTAAAAATAATATATTCTTCCAATTCAGGCAGATTTATTATCTTATCATTATTAAAAAATTCAAAAAAAATATTAATTAAATCTTGAATTTCATTTATTGGTTGGGTTATACGACGATTTAATTCAATAAAATTAACTGAATTGTCTATTAATGATATGGCATCAAAGAGATTTCCTAATAATATACTTTCATAATCTTTAGTTGCTTGTTCTTCCTGGAGTTTACGCAACCATAATTTGTGAATAAAATGTTTTTCAAAGTTTGCGATAAAAATTTCCTTTTCAGAACCCTCTTTTTCTAATCGTTCAAATTTTAATAGTGCTTTTTTATTAAGTTCTTCAAGAATCGATGCTGTAAACTCTTTTCTAATGACTCCATTCTTATATAAATATGGTTCTATGAAATCATTTTCAAATTGTCGTAAGTTTATGCCAAAACTTGCATCATTTACAAAACCATCCTCTTCAAGTACATTTTCATCGGTTATTATTAAACTATTATTATTTGCATCAATAACCACCATGTCACCTTCTTTTAACTTATAATCATTTTCTAAAACAATGTTTTCTGAAAAATATTGGGTATGATTTAGATTTATTAATGAAGGGATTCCTGCTTTTCTAGTTAATACTGCTTCATGAGAAGAGCCATTTCCATGCAATGTAATTAAAGCGCAATTTTTATATGTAAATATAAATCTTAAAATTTCCTCTTTGTTTTCTTTGTTTGATACAAATATAATTGGTTCATTATTTTGAATTAATTGTGTTGCGAGTTTTGAACTCCAAACTAATTTTCCTTTAAAAGCACCAGAAGTTGATGCTATACCTTTGCCTATTGATTTTAATCTTAAAGCGGTTTTAATTTTGTATAGTTTTCTATTCTGTGTTTTTTCTTGAATTGAAGAAATTTTTAAAATTGTGTTTACCAACATAACATTATCTTTTTTCATTTTATTTTGAATGTATTTTATTTCACCTTGAGGAGTAAAAGTTAAATCACGAGTTTGTAAAAAAAACACTTTTCCAGCCTCCACGGCAAACTCAACTTCCTGAGGTCCGAGTTCATTTTCCAATAATGTTTTTGCGTTATTTAATTGTTCATAAACATCAGGATATTCACCTTTAAGATTGCTGATTTCTATTCCTCTTTCATCGCCAGTCATTAAATTGTCACCACTTTTATTTTTAAGATATACTCCATACATTTCTTCTTCGCCCGAATTTGGATTATGAGTAGAAAAAACTCCTGAAGCATAAAGCTTATTTTCATCATTTGTTGAGGCAAATATATTATTAGTTTCTACACTTTCTTGGATGATAATTGACATTAAATATTCGTCACTAATTTTATATAATTTACGGAATTCTATAGCTTTTTCAGAAAACCAGGAGTAGGCAACTTTAAAAAAATTATCAATGAAATCATCATTTGAACGAGGATTGGAATATTCTTTTGAGGATTTTATTGAGGTTAATATTCCTGGCATTGAAATTCTAGGATTACTGCGAATATGAAGTACAAATGAATTTGATGACATTTTTGATAATATATCACGAATATAATGTTCAAGAATTTGATAATCTAGTCTTTGATAATGCTCAATCATTCTTTGAATTAGTTTCTCAGAAATGACAATGCCTTTAGGATAATTTAATTTTAATTTCTCAAATATAATAAAACTCTTTTCTTTATTACCTAAATTATTAATAGATGTATTATTCATACCTAAAGACCTGATTTCATTAATTAGAAATTCTTCATTATATGAATATTTTGAAGCAATTTGTTTTTCGAATTGATTTTCAATACCATTTTTCAATAAGTATTTTATTATTGATGCTAGTTGAGCAGGAACAACTAATGTTTTTATGCCATAATTATTCTCAATATAAATATGATTGGAATTGAAGATATTTTGAAAACCGCTTACCAAAGGACTATCTGTTATAATGTTTTGAATCGTTGGAGGCATTTTTATTAGAAATTTTATTTTATCATCATCATAAGGATCATAGTAAAATGGTTTTTCATCATATAAAAATATTTTTTCATATTCAGCATCAGAACTGTTACCATGTTTATGAAGTTGTTCTTCACTTTTAACAATTTCTTGAAGGATTTCCGGACTAATACTTATATTGTTTTTTGATAATAGTTGTAGTATGTTCTCGCTGATAGAACCATTTAATTTGGCGGAATTTTCATTTAAATAGGCATTAATTGTTTTTACTAATTCTTTTTCATCATTCTTAGAATCAAGTTCTAAAAATATACTTCTTCTTTCCAGGAAATGTTGATAAAGTAATTTTAAACTAAAATCAATGCCATTTTGTGACGCAATTCTATAGATTTTATAAAAAACCGGATCTATTTCACCTTCAAAATTCCAAATTTCTTTTAAGCATAAATTTAAGAAATATTCGTTATTGAAGAAACTGCTATAAGTTTGATTTAAATTAAGATTCGGTTTAAACTTTTTTAAGTGTTCTATAAATTGAAATACTTTATCATAAAAAATTGTAGGTACGCCAATATAGTAAGTTATTAAGTTAAATTCTTCATGTTTTCCAGTAATATAATGACCATCATATTTGATGTCATATTCTACTGAAACAGGAATTCCTAATTTCTGTAAATTTGTAACAATTAAATCAGTTTTACCGTCTAATTCACCATTTCCTAAATAAATCTCACCTTGTCCATCCTTACTTTGATATCCTGAACAAATTAGTATTTTATTTAAAGTAGCATCTTTTAATTCTCTTAGTAAAATATCATTCGTTTTTTTAGTTTTTTGAGTTGCGTTATTAGATTTTAGAATTTCAGAAACAATTCCTGATAAAATAATATTTGATGGTTTATCATCTGGTTTATAATCATTATTGATTAAAGATAACTTCGAAGGTTTTACATTTTTGGGTACATTATTTACTAAATCAGGTTTATTAAATAATATTTCAATAATTTTTAAAGCTAGTTTTGATTTAAAACCTCCATTTTTTATAATTTCTTCCAGAATATTTAAATTTAAAAAAATTGTTTTTTTAAAAGAATTATTAACAAAAGCAGATTTCGGGTATAATACTGCTGTTTTTAATAAAGAATTATTATTTTTTTCAGACGCGAAAATAGCAAATGTAAAAACTAAGAAAAAAATAAATTTTAAAAAATATTTCATATTTAATAAAAGATACCATATCAAATTAAAATGTCAAAGCACATGTGACCACCCTGAAGTCGACCGCCGAGGTCAGTCTATCAAATATGATTATGAAGCTCTATTTGTATAATTATGTATATATTGTTGATAATAATAACGTAGTTTTTCAACTGTAAATTCGTTCTTAATGTTATTTAAAAAAGTATAAGCAATATTTTCATTTGTTAGTGTTATAATTGATGAACGATGGGAGCTTTTAATAATTTCCCATCGTTTTTCAAAATCTCTTTCTTTTATGTGTGCAAATGCATAATCGGATATTTCAATTAATTCACCATAATCCAACAGTCTTACATCGGGGCTATTATTTTTAAATTTAACACCCCAATTATATTGAAAAGCTGATCCAGCATCGTAAAAACCAAATTTCCATAATCCATTTTGATTTTTTTCTATTATTTGTCTTAAAATTGAAGTGATTGTATTTTCATCTCCTTCTTCATAAAGTCTTTTTAACGCAATACCTAAAGTTTCAACTTTTTCTTGTTTGTAAGTTATTCTATTTTTCATTTCTATGATTTCACCATCAAAATCTTTAATAAAAACATTTGGACAAGTAACTTTTTTCATATGTAATAATGCTTCAGATTTGTTTGAAAAGTATTTAACTAATAACAATATTTGTTTCTTCCCATTTTCGATTATATTCAACCAATTTTCATATTCTAAGTCAGACATTCCTAATTTATTCCAACTATTGCCAACTTTATTTGTTTCCTCTTTTGTTTTTTCAAATTTATAAATATATCCTTCTATTTCAATAACAAAAAATTGGGCGCTTTTTTTTAATGGTTTATAGATTTTTTCTGAGAAATGAATTGGGGAAAGTGCGAATGATTTATATTGAATTAATAATATAATGATTAAAATATTTGCAAAATTGGATTTATATAATCGCATAATTCCATACTACTTTTAAGATATATGTAAATTACCTTATTGCTTTGCTAAAAAAAATCTATTTTTTGTTATATTTTATTGTAATTTATAAATTTCTTAAAAAAAAAGGTTATTATTTTAATGTTTAAAAAAGTTCAAATTAATACTAAAATAATATACCATGTGATGGAAGTAGAGTCAAATTATGAAGATAATTATGAAAGAGAATATTGTATAAATTTTGTATGTCTTCTGAGGAGAGATTGAGACGATCTGTATTGTACTTTCTGTAATTTGACAACCTGTTTGAATTAAGGTAATTATAAAGACACAGTACAAGTTAGACAGGTCTAAATCCTATGGAGAATTACAACAGAATAAATGTAAGTATGCATGAAAATAAAATTTAAATTAATCAGTCTTATTCTATCAACAGTTTGTATGAGTTTTGTTCTATTAAGTGATGTGTATTCACTTGCATTTAAATCAATTTATATAAAACCAGATGAATTAATGTTCAAAAAATCCCTTCAAACAGTTTTAAATTGGTTAACGGAAAGTTCAGCTTTAGATAATACTCAACCAAAAGATTATATTTTTATTTTTGGAAATGAAGATATTGTAGTTTTTGAAAAAGCTGCAGCGCTTTATAAAAAAGGCTTTGCTAAAAAAATCATTGTTTCAGGAGGTATTGGAAGATTAACTATTCCTTTATTAGAAAATAAGGAAACCAAGCAAAGATTAATTGAAGTTTTTCCCGGAATAGATGTCCGTGATTTAGATAAAACTATTATGGCTTTAAAAGATGTTAATGATATAGCGATTCTTAATCAGGCATTCTCTAAGTTTAATATTTCTGAAGCTAAAATAATAAAATCATTATTGATTTCAAATGGAGTTCCTTTTAATGATGTAATTACAGAAAATGAATCAATAAATACTGTGCAGAATGTAATAAACGCACAAAAATTACTTAAATCGAATTTAAAATCCATGGAAAGTTTAAGTTTTATTATTATGCAAAAGCCTTTTCAGTTGCAACGGACAAAACAAACGTTTTTATCAAATTGGGAAAAAATAGATTCAACTAAAGTTTTTTCTTATGCTGCTTATTCATTTGATATTACAAAAATGTCAAGTGAAGAAATATTTACGCTGGCTATACAAGTAAGAGATGAAATATTAAGATTTAAAAATATTAAGTTGTATTCAAATTTAAATGAAGCCTTTTCAATATTGACAGCTCTTGTTCCAGGCGAAATCATGAAACATTTCTTAATTATTGATAATTTTATAAACAGTTTTCCAAAAGAAAATGAATTAAAAAAATTAAGAGACTTGTTATTACAATCAGCGGCTTAAACTACTATTTTTGTAAAGGGGACGAATATTTATGAAGGAATTGTTTTTTTTATTATTTTTTTTCATATATACATCAACTCAAGTTGATGCTCTTTCCCCAAAAACTAATGCCAATACATTAAATTCTATTTATATTTTGCAGGAAAATTACAAGATAACTAAGGATATTTCTATTCTTTATCAGATAAAGGATAATATAATTAAAGGTCATTCAGCTCTTACTGAAGAGTCATTGAAGACATTTAGAGAAATTGTTAATCCAGCAAAAGATAATTCAATTGATTATGAAAAATTGCTCCAGTGGGTGTTTGATCATACGGCTTTAAGTTCAATAAATATTGGAGACCAATGGACTATGTCTGAGAAAACCGCTTCTGGTGATGGCTCTTGGTTTGTATATCAAAAGCCGGAAAATAAACTTGAACGAGAGATTGACCGATTAACGCATATTAAATGGATGGTAAAATCCGGAGTTAAGATTTTAAATGGGGATTCAGATTTTTTTACCAAAAGCATTTATGGATATTTTGAAGGAAATGACTCGGATAAAACTATTCCCAATGTTACACATCAAAAACTTAATGAAGTGTTTAGTAAATTAAAAATTGACAATAAATTGCAACGATTAGTAGTTTTGGCTCTGGTATTTCATGATTATGGAAGACTATTAAAAGACCGAATTAAATTCAGCCAGGAAGATAATTTGGCAGATGCTCAGCAGCACAGGGTCATTTCATCATATCTTGCAGAAGACCTTATGACAAAAGCCGGATTGGATAAAAATGAAATTCTTATTGTTAAATATCTGGTCAGACGTCATGATTCTTTATGGTGCATGTATAGTGCTTTAAGAGGTTATAATCCTAATTTAACCTCTTTTTATGTTTTGGATAAAGAAATTAATTCTATTGTAGATTCAACAGATGCTATGACATCCGCAGAAGAAATCTTAAAAATGCTGACAATCGTTGGAATGGCAGATGTATTTGCTTCAGGAGATAGATATTTAAGTGATAATCTGTTAAATTTTACTTTAAAATATTTTATTAATTCTGAAATATTAAAAATAGCAGTGAATATTTGCGCCTTATGTAATGAGATATTTTCCAGGGGAAATTTTAAAAAATTAGAAGTCATTTCTAAAAATCCTGATGCTGAAGCCATTCAAAAAGAAGTGCTGAATTTATTTCTCGAAAAATATAAACAAATTATAGGGCTTTTAATAAAATATGATGAAATAGATAATGTCCCGGATGAAAAAGTTGTAAGAGAAGCTGGACATACTATGTATGTTACGACAGCGGCTTTGCAAATCAGAAATGCTGAAAAATTAAATAAAGAAGCTCAAATTAGACGAATTGAAGATTTGTTTTTTAAAGATATATCTCAGGATAAAAGAAAAGCATTTGAATTAATAAATAATTTGCAGAGTCAATTAGTTTTACTTGATGAAAATTGGTATCAGGGCTTTATAATATATTTTATAACGGCTATTATTCATGATATTGGTAAATTCAGAAATCTTATGGAGCATGATTTAACTGGTGCACAACTAATAAATGAAATAGGTTTGTTGGATAAACTTGTCGAAAATAAAGTGTTATCTTTTGATCAAAGACAATTAATAATGTTTGCAATAAAAAATCACATCATGTTTGGTTTTATTTGGAGTTCTGAGTATTCTCTCAATGATTCAATAATGAAATTATTTAATGATTCTGATTTATTGTTTTTTCTTTCTAAAGACAAGGAAACAATAGATTTGATTAAATTCAGAAAATTGATTTATTTAATTTCTCTTTTAACTACAGCAGATATTGGAGGAGTTCGTTCTGACGGCGGTTTTTTGAATATCAAAAACACTGAATTTAGAAAAAAATTAACAGAGGAATTAATTCATATTGCTGATGAGTCTATGGGAAATATAAATCTAATCAAACAGAAAATAAATGAACTCGCACAAGATCCGAATATAATTTTTGAAAGAATTGATAGAGCTTTAGGATTCAATGATAAAACAATGGATCATAAGGAATCAGGGGCTTATGCTGAAAAGTTTTTTTCAGAATTACAAACATTAATTGCAAATAAGGAAATTGCAATTGAATCAGTTAATGATTTTAATAATTTCTTTGTAATTTCACCAATTTTATTGCCAATATCACATATAATGTCAAACTTATCATGGGTGCCGCAAAATGCTGCAACATTTTCTGATTTTAGTCTTGGAAAAAATGAAGGAGCATATCATCCGAATGCTTTTTCTCCAGATTTATCAAAAAGAATAAATAAATCTGCTGTAAGGCTTCTTACATTAATTTTAAAGTCTGCTAATTTGATTAACTGTAAAAAGATTGCAATAATGCCTGAACCTAATTTATTAAATACTCCAAAATATTTATCTGCACTCTATGCTCTGGATTTGTATTTTAGAAATGCTTATGACATTAAAAAAAGGGGGGATTCTTTTTATGTAGTTGATAAAAATAACCTAGAAGTTGTTATTCCAGGCGTAACTATTAAAATTAATTATTCGAATAATTGTCTGTATATAGGATTCTGGGAATTTATACCGGATGAAAACATTGCATTAAAAGAAAACGAAGTGAAATTTGCGAGTTAAAAAAGATGGCTTTTCTAAAGAATTTGTGGTGCAATTTATCATTATCTTTTAATTTTTAATTGTTTTTTCCTGATTCACTAAAGAATCGAGTATTGAATTCAGTATTCAGAAGAGAAGACAAATACGAAGCCAACTGAATTCGATACTGAATTCTAACTTGTTCATTTATAATAGGCTATAACAAAATATTAATATATATTTTTTCTTAAATTAAATTCAAAATTAACGTTTTTTAAAAATCAAAATATTTTTCTTTTCTAAAAATATAGTAGCAATCTTTCTTTGTTAGATTTTACATTTTAATTGAAATTATTTCTTAAAATAGTAATTTTCATGCCCAATGAAAAAAAATTATCTGTTAAAGAATCTATTTATTATTTTAGTTATAAGTCTTCC
>AMFJ01000380.1_pt1 | contig 17635 bp, 18 predicted proteins | sample 427208 | NCBI WGS metagenome assembly AMFJ01 (sample SAMN02954298, study PRJNA114691) | groundwater metagenome | biome: aquatic; feature: subsurface aquifer; material: sediment; isolation source: subsurface aquifer sediment | place: USA: Rifle, CO | collected 2008-08
AACATTGGGTATTTTCATTTGATTTATTCGCTCATTCCATATAATGAAATGACTTTAAAATAATCAAAAAAATATGTCAGATAAAGCAGATAAGACTTGATTCATTCTAAGAGACACTTTAGCTCCATATATTCTAGAATATGCAAATGAAAAGGCAGATGAATTCGGAATAGTGAGTGTTATAGATGTAAAGGTATCAAAAGATTATTGATACGCTGATTTCTATGTATCAAGCACCATGAATACAGAGAATCTTCCAAAATACTTAGCTAAATATGCATGAGAATTACGTTCTATGATATGAAGAGAGCTTTGAGCACGTAAATCCCCGACTATCAGATTCAAGGTAGCTAAAAATGTCAATGAGACATGAGACCTTCTTTCATTGATAAATGAAATCTCATCGAAATATGGACTTAATTAGAAAAATCAGAGTCACGACATACAAGATAAAAAAGTATTTCAAGAACAAAAAATTCAAAAAGCAAGTAAAAGCTGAGAAATCAAAAAAGTACCTATTTAAAACTGCGCCTCAAAAACAGCAGATATTTGATATATACAAGAGTAAGAAAAAATTCTCAAATTATATAGTTTCGGCTTGAAATAATCTTAAGTCTTTTAGGCTTGTCTATTTTGCAATTTGAGGATTATTGATAGTGATGAGCCTGTATATCATAATGATTTCTCCATATTTCAGAATCTCACCTTCCAAGTTGATTATTGAAAGGCTGGATACTATCACTGATGTGAATATTGCATATAAAGCAATAGAAAAAATATATTGAGAATCAATTTTTCTGATTGATAAAGAGAGTATAAAGAACGCATTGATCACGTATCAAAAAAATATCAAAAGGGTCAATATAACAAGACTCTACCCAAATTGACTTAAGATCATTATAGAATCTTACAAACCCCAGTTTTCTACGCAATTTGCTTGAATTGAAAAAAAATATATAGTAACTTCAAATTGAGTTCTTATATATGAGAAAAATATAGATAAGATGCTATACAATCTTGAAATAGTAGATATAAATCTTATTGAGGCATGATTTTTTGATTATAAAGAATGAGTAAATGAGATGACAATGAAAAAAATAATACATGTAAGAGATTTATTCAAAGATGTATTTACAAATAAGAATATCGCTAAATTCGTATACTTCAAGCTGGAGAATGAGCTGCATATATTCCTAGAATCATGAACAAAGATTGTCATAGAGCTTTGAAGTACTATCGATAAGCAAATAGCAATGCTTAAATATTATAATGACAACAATAAAGATATACTATGAAGCTGAGATGTGACGTATATCGATGTCAGAATCTTATGAAAGATATATGTCTGTAAGGACAGGGTCCCATGTTTCGCAAATCTGTGAAAAATTTATCCTAGTTTCTATAAAAAATAATGTATTTCTATCTGACTTGAATAATTTCTATCCTGCTTGATATTCTGACCAAATATTTAGCCAATAATTATTTAAGCCAAGAAATTCCGATTATCAGTGATTTTTTTGCTCTCAAGCTCATGCATAACAGCTGAATCGCCTTTTCTATTCCAGTGTATTGAGCGGTTCTTAAGGTTATGACAATAGTACTTATAGCCATAATTTTCATCTATTATATCAGAAATGAGAAAAACGAAAAATCAAGGCTGACTGATTGTGCATTCTGATTCATTCTCGGATGAGCTATCGGTAATGCAATAGAGAGAATTTTATATTCTGAAGTGACAGACTTCATTAAAATAAAATATTTTGCAATTTTCAATTTTGGTGATATATTTATAAACGTATGAGTAATCATACTTTTAACCCTATATATAAACAAAACATGGAAGAATATAGCGTAGCCACAAACGAAGAATTGCTTGGTCCTCCAAAAATAGATATAATTCAAGTGTGACTTATATCAGTTTGAAGCATAATTGCTTGATTTGTAGGTTCAATTGTTGTTGTTGTTTCAATATATTTCTTTTTGCAGAATGCTAAGGAATTCTTATGAGTTTATCCTTATATTTATGCAATAACTGCATTTTTTGCCACCCTATTCACTTCAGGACTTAATATTTTCATGAATAAGACAATAAGTCCAGATAAATATAAAAGATGATCAATTACATTCGTACAAGTATTCCTGTTTTCAATATTCCTTTTCATCTTCTTCCTTCCAACTTACATATTCGCAACAAGCATGCAACAAGAGGCTCTAGTCTATATTTTCAGCCTTCATGTGATAATGAGCATACTTTCAACTTCAATATTCTCAGAGATACTTTCAAGTTACCGATACGTCCTTCTATGAATCTATTGAAGCTTCATCTGATCGCTTATAGCTATTCTTCTCTCAACTATAGTTTTTTTGACTTTCCAAGAATCAGGAAAAAATCTATACATCCTTATCTGACTTCTTATTCTTATAAATCTTGCGACAAATGCAGTAAGAGCATTATTTGAATTCATCTATTATATGTATTATTCAAAAACATGACTAGACCAGCTTTGAGATATATATTATCAGATAGAGCAAGAAGAAAGAGAACTTGTAGAAAAAGCTAGAAAATCATTAGAAAAATTCGATTAAAAATAATTAATAGAAAATTAAAAATCCTAACCCTTAGAATACAGCAACTAGCCTCCTCTGTATCAAGGAAGGAAAAGATCATAATTTATAACTATTAAAAAATGGAAGTTAAGCTTTGAAAGTACAGACATTTTAAATGAACTGAGATAGAAGTAATCTGAATCTGAAAGCATTCCGAAACTATAGAAGATTACGTAGTATACAGACATATCACAAAAGATCCAATAACATGAGAAGAGAATAGCTTATGGGTACGACCGCTAAAAATGTTTGCAGAGACCGTGGAAAAAGACGGAAAGATGATTCCCAGATTTGAATACATTGAAATCCAGCCATAATTTATAATTCCTAACTTATAATTTACAAAATGCACACAATAGCAAAAAAAGTAATTGAAATGTATCTGAATGAACAGAAGATCCCAACAATCGATGAGTTATGAGTTTGATCTCATCCTGAAAATCTTACAAAAAAATTAAGTTTTGTAACATTGTACAAGGACGGGAAGATTATTGCCTCAAGCTGAAGAATAAATGCAAAAAAGGCCAATACAATCGCAGAACTGATAGAAAATGCCCTGTTCTGCTTAAAAGATCCTAGATTTATAGAAGCAATCAAAAATCCTCTTGAGATAAGGAGTGTAAAGTTCAGAGTAGACATAATTGCAGATTCTCAAAGAAGAATCTTAAATTCCATCGATGAATTCGACATTACTAAGAATTGAGCTATAATCTTAAGTCAGACACTTTGAAAGGCGGGAGTCATTTTGCCCAATATAGCAAATCTTGTATCGACTCCTAGGGACTTGTTTGAACTTGTGTGCAGAAAGGCTGACATTGATCCTTCAACAGTTAAAGAAGAGGATTATTATCTGTATGCAATCGAATCTGATCAGTATAATGATTTCTAAGCAATCAATAATTAAGTACGCTAATTAGTTTATTCGCTAAATCAGAGAACAATGACTATACTTAATTTCCGCTCCCTTTATGAGAAAATATTCAGCTCATTTGATGTGGCTGCAGATACAAAACTAGTAGAAGGATTTGAGAAAGAATGAGTGAAAGAGCTTATAATAATTAAGCGCTCATGGATTTTTGCAATCTTCAATTCTTGGATTTTCCTGTTAGTCCTTATAATAATGGTGACTAACTGCATACTTATCAATTATAATTTTGAAAGCAGAGTAACAGCAACCACACTCATTTGATTATTAGTTTTTAATATCTTGTACTGGATATTCTCAGTTATTGTTTATTTTAAGAAATTCAAGAATATTTACTGAGTAAGACCAACAATTATAGATACAAAAGGACTTAAAGAAGAGCTTACACTATGAGATGCTGCATTTACAAAATTCTTCAATCGAACTATATTCAACTATTTTGTACTGATTTGAATTACTATTTATATAGTTTATGACTTGATTTTTTGATCACAGGGATTTGAGAATGTTTGAATGTATTGAATAATAAATATAGTTCTTTTGTTCTTGCAGGTATTCTTATCGGCAAGATTTAAAAATAGGATGATAAATCTTGAAATGGATTTCAGTCTTGTTATGCCAGGAAAAATAATATTTTACAACCAAAGCTGAATACTTAGGAATGTTCAGACAATAAATTCAGAGAAAATCAAAACAATCACAAGTAATTTTACCAACTTCATTGGCTCAATGTTTAATTTCTGAGAGATTGTCATAATGACAGAATGAGATGAGGCTAACATGTGAGAGATGCATCTGTATTATATAGCGCATCCGACCGATACTGTCCACGAGATAAATGCCCTATTATGAGCACCGGAAAAAGAGCCGATTGCAGCTGTTGGCGTATATAGACCATAAAGTGATTTAAGATTTTATTTTATAACCCAATATAAAATGATCGGATATCAGATTGGGCTTATATTCAGATGAATATCGATTTATAGATGGAATAACTTCCCCAGGATAGAAAATATCTCCACAAATGATAATCTTGCTTTTATTCTCCATACTATAATTCTATTAAGCTCCATATTAGAGGAAAAAGAATGAAAGAAGGTGGATCTTTGATATATCTTCAAAAAGATCCTATTTGAGTCTTTTGATACATATATATTATCAGACATCAATTCAGATGTTCAATTTCGTGTAAAAGAAAAGAACTCCGCAATATTTAAGCTTCTGCAGGAGAAAGTCTATAATTTCATATATAATCTTAACCTTCCAGATAATATCTTAGAGGACATAAAGTTCATCCACGATAATAAGAACAATCCGAAATTTGAGCTGGAAGACAGGCTTTATCATTTTGCAAAACTTTGGGTTGCTTATTATGAGGCTCATTTCAACGGAAAGATTTATGATGAGATTTATGAACCGATAATGAATAACATCTCAACAAGAATCAAATCAAAAGAATATGCCATATTCTTAAAATATATCGACATAGACAAGAAAGATTCAGATCTTGAAAAATATCTGCTTAATGTAAGAAGGCTCCAATTCAACTACAGATGGAATAGGATGAAAAGGATGTATCCTATATCTGTGATGTCTCATTTATATGTTTCATTCTTCTTGGCTTATCTTATCTGAAAAATTGAATGAAAAACTGAGAAGGAAACTATCGTGCTCATGAAAAAAGCACTGTTCCATGACATACCTGAAGCGATAACATGAGATATAGTATCTCCAACGAAAAAAGCCGTCAAATGATTTGAACAATTGCTTGCAGATGTAGAGAAGGATATGCTTGAGGAGTATTTGCTTGTTTATCTGAAAGATTATAAATTCCATAATGAATTCAAGGATTATATGCTTAATCCATTCACATGAGAAGAATGAAAACTAGTAAAATTAGCTGACATATTCTCTGCCTTATTTGAATCCAGAATGGAAAAAAGCGAAGAGTACACGAGAACATTCAACAATATCAAAAGATATCTTCATACGCTTCCCTATCCCTCAATAAATTATCTTCTGAAGTATGGAGTTGATTATTTTGATGATAATATTGAAGATATGATTCACCTCTAAATTAAAAAATTCCCCTTTTGCAGGGGAATTTTTTATTATTCAAGCTTATCAGACATTGGATTCAACATCCGTTTTCAATCATGCTAATTTATCTTGAGTCATTCTCCAGATATCCAGCTTTGATATGTGCATCTTCTTCTGGGTTTCATAAATATTATTTAGAAGCGGAATTATCGAATTTATATCATATATCCTAATAATCGGATCCCCTATCCTGAATTCAGAATAATCAAGGAGGTTAAAATTATATCTTGTGTTTCAGCCTCAATCAAAGAAATTTGTTTTGCCTGAAAGCAGAGTATGTTTTCAGAACGCATCTTTTGAATAATATTTCACTGCTTTATGCCCCGGTCAATCTTCTTCTTCAAAAAAGGGACCGATGCTCCTAGAATTGATTTGCCTGGTTTGAAGCCTTTCCTTATTTTCTAAAATAAATTTCTTAGTAAAATTTATAAAATTCGCCAAGATGATAATATCTTTGTAATCAAGAGCTAAAAGCGGCTTTTTAGTTACTCAATCCGGTGTTACAAGTTGGAATTTAAAATCATTTGTCAAAGGATTATTTTTATCATTCGTTATAGAATGGCAAATGTCTTTTTTTCCCTTAGGGAGATACAGGAACTCCGTCTTAAATCAATGACTCTCTATTGCAAACAGTCAATCCTTAATATGCTCAGCCCTTATCGGTCATCTATTCATTTTTTGCTTTCACTTGGTTTTTTCTATTTCCGATAGTACGGATTTTGAAGTATCTTGCAATTGAGACAATATCATTCATATTTCAGAATTTGATATTTTCTCTTGTTTAACTCCAGTTAATACGTCTTGTTTTTTTTCAGTCATATTTCAAAAATGTTAGTTATTGTCATTAAACCACATTATTGAAAAATATGCAAAAAAAGATGCTAAATTCAGTAACATCCCAATCAGAAGGAAATATAAAAAAATACCATAAATAATAAAATTCCTCCTTGCTTTGAAAGAGGAATTTTATTATTTTCTTAATTCAATTCAGATTTTTGAAAGTTCTTTTATTATTGAATTTTGTATACTGAGAGCTTCGTCGTCGGTTATTGTTTTCTCATAATCCAGTAGATATGCTGCAAAAGTGACAGATTTTTTATTTATTCATAATTTTTCTTCGCTTCTGTAGGTATCGACTACGCGCACATTCTTAATTAATGGATTGACATTCTTTATAATTCAAACCACTTCTCATGTAGCCGTATTTTCATTCATGACAAAATTAATTTCCCTGTCTATTCAAGGATACTTAGGCAAATCTTTGAAGACATGATCGGTTTGTTGAGATAGATCGAGCAGAGATTTGAAATCAAGCTCAAAATATAGGACTTTTGAATCATCTAAATCAAAATTAGTTGCAACCTGAGGATTTATATATCAGAAATATCAAAGCACATCTCCATTTGAAAGTATCAATTCTCCAGATTTATTAGGATGAAGATAAGGATAAGAGTCTAGAGAAGTTCATTGCTTGATACTATATGCGATATTTGGAATCATTGAATTAATAAATCAGATCATATCGCTCTGGAAAGCGGCAAAAGCAGTTGAGTATGATATTCACGCTATTTTGGGCATTTCTTTGAAGCCAGATTCCTCCTTCCATTCTATCTTTGAGATTTCAAAAAATGAAAAACTGTCTCAGATTTTCTTATTGTCAGCAACATTAACCAAAAGATTTGCAATCATTTTTCTTCTTAATATTGTAAACTCATTACTATATGCATTTAATATGCGTATTGCATTCTTATTGTCAGTTATACCAATTTTCTCATCAAGTGATTCGTTTGAAAATGAATAATTATATACCTCAAGCCAACCTTTTCATGCAAAATAATTCTGTGTATTTTGCCTTAATGTTAAGGATTTATTATCTCCGTAAACTATTTGTTCTCATATCATAGGCGTTTCAGGAACTTTATCATATCAATATACCCTTCATATTTCTTCAGCCAAGTCTTCTTTTATTGAAATGTCTTTCGTAACTCTCCATGATGGAACGGTGACGATATATTTAGAATCTTTATGCAAGAATTCAAATCATAAAGCTTTTAAGATTCTCTCGATTTCAGCATTTGGTATGAATACCCCGATTTTGGTTCTTACAAATTCAGGATCCAAGATCAGTTCTACGTTCTTTAATGCTGATTTGTTCAGGTATTCAAAATCTCCAGAAATATCTCAATTCTTTCATACGAATTTCAAGAAATCAAGAGCCCTTGAAAGTGCCTTATAAGTAAGCAATGGATCAAGTGATTTTTCGTACCTGGTAGATGAATCTGTTCTTACTCATAATCTTTGAGCGCTCAATCTTATTGATGAGGCCTCAAAACAAGCTGATTCGATGTAGATATCCTTTGTTGTATCTGATATGGCAGAATCTTGTCCTCAGATTATTCATCAGATAGCAAGAACCTTTACATCATCAGCTATTACCGTGTCTCTTTCGTCTAATTTATAAGTTTCTCAGTTGAGGGCTAACAGAGTTTCCCCTGATTTTGCAGGCCTCACTGTTATGGAACCGACTATCTTATCGGCATCGAATGCATGCATAGGTTGTCCAAGCTCTGTCATGACATAATTTGTCATATCTACAAGATCGAATTTTGGGTTTATTCAAGATTTATAAAGCGTATATTTTATAGAAAAAGGCGATTCAGCGGATTGGACATCATTTACTTTAACAAGATGATAAGATAATACCTTATCGGTTAAGATATTCACATTCAATTTATTATCTGAGAAAACGTATTGATTCTCATAATTCGCGAAGGGCAAATCAAAAATAGCTGAGAATTCTCTTGCATTTCATTCGACACTGAAAAGATCAGGCCTATTGGTGATGAATTTATTGTCGATTTCAAAAACTATATCTTTTAAAGCTGATTCATAAGGCAACCCGTTAAATCCCAGAATATTTATCTTAAGATCAAAAAAGGATTTTCAAATATTATCCTCAAGGATTTTTGGATTGAAATATTCTTCTAGCCTCATGATTCATGGAGCTCTTGTATCTTGTAAATCAAGCTCATCTTCACTGCAAATCATTCAATTACTTTCCTGTCATCTCAATCTAGCTGATTTTATCTCAAAATCTCATTTCAGGACCGATCCGACAGTTGCAACTGGAACATATTTCGCTCAGATTACATTATTTGCTCAACAAACTATCTGAGTAGCTCAAAGGGCTCAAAGATCGACTTGGACTATATTCAGGTGATCAGAATCAGGATGAGGCCCTGCTTCAATAACTTTTCATATAACAACTTTTTTTTCTTGTCAAAATCTTTCAATAGCGTCGATTTCTGCTGTGTGAATCGAATACAGATGTGCTAAATCTGTTATTCATTTATTTTGAAGCAAAGTTGAGATATCAGAGTAAAGGGAAATCCAATTAAGAGGAATTTTCATAACTTAATGTAATTAAAGCAAATAAGGGATTCTATTCATTTTCAAACGGCATAAAAAGTGCCAAAACGAGGATTATTATATTAAAAAAACAAAAAAAACAAAAAAAATAAGAAATATTTGGAAACTTAGGACTTATGTATTATAATGCAATCATAAAATTTAATAAAATCAAAATGAAGAAGATGCTTTATTTCATTGTCTCATTCCTGACAATGCTCACGTCCAAAGCTTTTGCCGAATGAGATAATATAACATGATTGACTAACGAGAAATTGAAAAAATGAGATATTTCATTCTCTGATATACCAAAAGCTATACAAAGTGCGACATCTTTCATTCTGTGATTTGCAGCTACAATTGCAATGATAATGATTATAGTTGGAGCACTCAAATACTCTCTTGGTTCTGTTGAATGAAGTTCGCCAAACAAACAAAAAGCAACCGACACCATAAAATATTGAATAATGTGATTTATTGTTTCCGTATCATCTTGGTTCATAGTTAATTTATTTATTTCAAACCTATAAAATGTTCAATTGGCAAATAACTACGAAAAAGGAAAAATGAGCTTGATGGTACATGATTGCGCTTGTAATATCGGTTGCACTTATAATTTGGTGATATATAACAGGATTATATGCAATGAGCATAGTTATACTTCTGGTGATTTGAGTATACATACTTGTCGAAAATAACTCTCCAGATACCCTTACAGTAGAGATAAACGAGGACTGAATAAATATCTGAGATGAATTTTATGATTTTCCTAAAATAAGCACCTTTACAATAATGTATTCGAAAAACAGGCCCATAAGCATAAGGCTGAAATTGAAGACAAAATGATTTAAGGTTTTGGATATCCCCTTTCAGAATGCCTCTAATCCAGCAGAGATAAGAGCGTATCTCCTGAACTTCATAACAGAAGACCCGAAATGAGAGATTTCATGATTAGAAAGCTTAACTGAATATTTGAAACTTTAAAAGCATAAATATCCATGTATTTGAATATTTATTGAAAATATTTAAGATAAAAAATAAATCCTAGGTTATCTAGGATTTATTTAAATTATGAAATGTAAGTTTGATATATATTGATAGCACCGTTTTTATCTTCATACTTCTCGATTGTTGTCTGTATATGGTTCCTAAGGAAGTCTGTTAAATTTTGTCATTTTAACTCTAATATGTATTCCATTTTCTTTTTTTGGCTTTCTGTCACATAAAAGTTGATTGCATTTGCATATTTTTTCCTTTGTACCATATATTTAATTTTCAAAAATTATAAAAGCGTTTTTTTAACAGAAAGAATATATGAAAAAAGTAAATAAATGCAAGGGAATATTAAGGAAAAAACTTATAGTGGATGAATATTGTATATTCAATGTTATTTCAATGCAGTTAAAATCTACCTAAGCATAAGATGAAGCTCTGTGTCAGTGACTCACGAACCGGAAATGAACGAGACAGTATTCTTTCACCAATATTTCATATTTTGATTGGTATTGCACCCAAAATGATCTCATCAGGTCATTCAAGTGATCACATCTGGAGAGGTTGGAGCAGAACACCAACGATTGGAAATATTATAGTTGGAAATCTCTTGAGTTATCAATGGTTTGAATTCACCTAAAACCAATCAATAAGTTCATGATGAATACGTTGGATTTCAAGTCTTAACTCATAGATTCGTCGGAGCATTTGCTACTTTACAGGTGGAGCTATCCATAAAACAGATATTAGTAAGATCTTGGGTGTAAACACTTCCATTTACATTAATTGTATTTGAGTTACAAAGATATAAACTACTTTTTCAAGTAGGAGCTATTGTTGATAATTGACATTTTGAATATTTTCACAATTCAGTCTTAAGTTCAACTTCCGAAAAAAGCTTAGAATAATTAGAAAACTCCTCATATTGTGAATAATAAGCTCATGAGCTATAGTTTATTATTGGGTTATTTACATTTAATTCAAAAGGCATGTAAATAACTCTGGTCCATCATCATCAATCAAATGACATATCACAATATGCATCGATTTCTTTATTGTTTGTCGGATTTATTTTATAATATCAGCTTACAGTGGAACTTCAATATATATCAAAGATTTCCTTGCAAGTCTTAAAGGTTCTGGCTACAGATACAATCTTTGATAAAACCTGTCATGTTCATATTTCTGAAGCAGTACTGGTATATTGCGCGATATATGGTGTGCTTGTTTTCAAGATATCCACTCAGGTTCAGGTTTCTTGAACAGGCAGCTTAGTTACAGATGAAAGTAATATTCAGAGTTGGTCTCATTTAGTGATGACGAATCTTCATGAATAACTGCTAGGATCAGCATTTGCCAATCATACCAGTGGACTGTCATTCCCGTGAAAACGGGAATCCAGTTTGGCGATTGATGAATCTGGATCCCCGATCGAGCCGGGGATGACAAATTTGAGTTGAGGAATGTAAGATAAGGCAGAATTACTTCAATCTTCCAAGAATCATAGCAACTCAAATTTTGTCTGACTGAGATTTGTTGAATATGTGTAATAAGTGGTTGTATCTAACGGATCCTTTCATCAACTGGATAATTTGATCATATTAAGAACATTGGATCAGGCGTATCATTGATATATCAAAGTGATTCAAGTTGCTGTTATATCGACTTTTGAGTCAGGCAATGGATATTTGCCAGACAGTGCATAATTCACACTTAATCACTTAGCGATATTGCTCATATCTGACAGCCTGGTTGAATCTCTTGCAGACGCTGATTGGGAAGAAAAAGACAGGAATGCAATCGTAGCTAATATTGAAAGTATCACTATCACCACTATTAATTCTACTAAAGTGAAACCTTTTCTTTTAAATGAAGAATCAGACTTAATATTGTGAATCATAATTATTTTTAATTATCAAATAAATATTCAATATGTTATCATTTCGGTGAATTAAAGTCAATAAAAAATATCCCGATGAAACATCGGGATATTTTTTAAAATTAATTTTGCATTGAGCTTTTGAATTCTGCTTCAGTTTTTATGAGATTGAACCTTTTCATGAGATTAGTTCAGCTATCTGGCATTACGATAGTGACATTCTTTATTAAGGCTTCCTTATTATTTATAAGAGTATCAAGAAGAACTTTATTATACTCATTAAGTATTACATATGAATCGATGAATTTTCATAAGAAAACAAGATATGTTTTTGAATAAGTGTTTTTATCTCTCTCAAGAAGATATTCATCCAGTGTGCTTTGGGTCTTGTCGTAATCAAGCGTTCTATAAGCCGTTGTAAGGTCTCATTTCAATCTCTCGATTTTCTGGTCGCTTAATGATGCTGTTTCTTGTAATTGACGTGCCTGCTCTCTTAAGATTGTGATTTGATTTGTAGTACCTGTAAATCTGCTTCTTAATTGATCGAGGTAACTCTCAAGCATCGCTTCCCTATCCCTAGATTGATCAAGAAGAGAGTTAACATTTGTTTTTAGGACATTCAGATATTCATTCAAACCGACCATATTAGAAGTGATGATCTTGTCTCTGGATAAATTCTTATTCGCCAATATGAAGGAGATTGGCAATACTTCTGTCGTAAGTGTGACTGGAGTTGCTGAGGCCTCTTTTAGTTTTGTTCAGATATTCAGAGAAACTGCAACTCATGTAGTTCAAAGATATCAGGCATTTACTTTATTGAATTTTGTATCATTTGTGGCTGCACTGGCAACGTCAGTCTCCATAGTGGATGTCGCCCAAGTAACTAAAAGGTTAATGAAAAGAGAAAGAAAGATTCATAGAACCATCACTTTCTTCACAAATTCTTTTATTTCGGTTTTTAATACCATAAAAAGAAAAAAGAAATAATAAACATTTGGAATATCTTATATTTTTTTTATAATTTTGCAAAATAATAGTATAAATTATATATGAATAGACAAAAAAAAGTCAAAGTCCTAGTTCTTTCGTTCGCAATGATATTAAACCTGATATCTCCTTTTGGCGATTTCATAAAATGGCAAAAAAAATATACTTATGATCAAGAGATAAAAGCCATTGAATGAAATGTAGAACCGATCTATTCACAAGTTACAAGCGCTTATAATCTCCCTAAAAAAATAACATGATATAAGAAAACCTGAATTATAAAGTTCAAATGAGCTAAAGATATGATGGTTTTCAGTTTTGATAAAAAGACGGTCTGAAATGATGAAATAAGCATTTCTGTTAATCAGGACTGAGTCAAGAAGTCCGTTTCAATAGATGAAGATTGAGATGAAAGAATACTGAAAGAAGACAAGATATATTCAACGCCTATTTTTACCGCTTCCACTCATGCCCTAGAATATGAGATTCAATCACAAAATAAATGAGCTTTAACCGCCGACTCAACTGTCACTTGAATCAATACCAGAGATTATTCTGAGAAAATAAGCTTTTGAATTGAAAACGCCACTGCAGATAATAATGAAATAATAAGCAGAGCGGATTGGTGAGCAGATGAAACCCTGAGATATAAGGATTACCCTAAGTGGGTTGCCATTTATAAGCAGGCAGAATTGAACGACAGTAAACCGAAAACAGAATATCAGATCAAGCAAGATAAAAGAATTTCTGACATCCGCTCATATTTATCTTTGAATTTCCCCCTTGAAGATAATGCAGTAAGTACAATCAGGAATGATAACGGGCATGCTCTGGTATGGCCGATTGAAAAAACAAAAAGAGTTGAGAAGATTTTCATCCATCACACGGCTGAGGCAATGGAATGAAGCCAGAGAGACGATGCTGAAATTATGAGATGAATATATGCATACCACACAATAACAAGATGATGGTGAGACATATGATACAATTATATAATATGAAGAGACGGTAAGATATATGAGTGACGGGCTTGATGAGATTATTCTGTTGCAGCTCATAATCTGTGGAACAACAAGAGTACCGTATGAATATCTGTAATGGGGAATTTTGAAACTTGACCTATTTATAATGCGCAGAAGAATTGAGTCGACAAGGCGATATGAATTATGTCAAAAAAGTATTGAATAGATCTGAACAATAAATCAATCGCCCATAAAGAGTGTGCAACAAGTGAAAATTGTCTAGTGAAAGATTACCAGACTTATAATCTAGTCTGACACAAAGATGCCTGATCTACAAGCTGCCCATGAAAGAATCTTTATGTACTGCTAAATGAATACAGGGATTATGGGAAAATGTATAGCTTGTGACTTAATTATATTGAGAATAATAAAGTTGAGTCGGATAGCACAAATCTCAAGAAATGACCAATGATAAAAATACGATTATCATATACTTGAGAAACGGTAGATATCAATTCATATACCCCTGAAAAGGTTAAAATATCATTATGAAGCAAAAGCTGATTTACAAATCTTAAAAATTTCCATTTTGAAAAAAGATGAAATGATCAATTGGCTCTGGTTGTAGGAAATAAAAGTGCTCGGGTTCCATACCTTACCCTATCATCAACTGTATTGGAGGTTAACAGCTGGAACAGGAAACCAACCTGGGATAAGACATGAAAAGTAAATGATAATAAATTCAGATGAAGCATAACAATAAGGAATGAAAATTGAAATATAGTGATTATAAATGAACTTCCTCTTGAAGATTATCTGAAATGATTGGCTGAAATATCTAATGATGAGAATCAAGAAAAAGCAAAGACAATACTAGTGGCAGCCAGAAGCTATGCATTATGGTATACTAGTCTTGAAAACCGCAAATTTCCATGAAAACCTTATGATGGATCGGATAATCCTGATGAATTCCAGAAATATTTAGGTTATTCATTTGAAACTAGATCAAATAATATATGAAGACTTGTGGAAGATACAAATTGAATGGTTATCAAATATTCCTGAAAACTTATTAAACCTTGGTATTTCAATCAGAGCAACGGTAAGACAAAATCTTATCTTGAATACTGTGAAGAAAGAAAGAAAAACTGAAGCTTCCCTGCCTCTATGGCTTGTGTAGGAATACCTTATCTTGAAAGCGCTTATGACCCGGCTTGAATTATCGATTGATGATATAAATGACACTGAGTCTGAATCAGCTGAGCATGAGCAAAATATCTTGCCGATTCTGAATGAATGAAATATGAAAATATCATAAAATACTTCCTGAAATGAGTTACGGTCGAAAAGACTTCATACTAAAAAATTATTAATATTTAATATAGAAAAAATGCGTTGTCCTAAATGTAAAAATTACGATACGAAAGTCATAGATTCTAGAATTGCTGAAGATTCGACTTCAATAAGAAGAAGAAGGGAATGTGAGAAATGCAATGCCAGATTCACAACATTTGAAAGAATGGAATTTATCAACTTTTTGGTTACAAAGAAAAACTGAGAAGCAGAGATGTATGATAGGACCAAACTGCAAAGAAGCATCTTAAAGGCGCTTCATAAAAGGAATGTCGATTTTGAAAGAATAGAAAAGATGCTTAATGAGCTTGAAAATGAATGGGCGTCCAATAAAAAATGAATAACTTCTAAAAGAGTATGAAAAGATGTCCTGAACAAGCTTAAAGACATAGATGATGTTGCCTATATAAGATTTGCATCCGTTTATCACAATTTCGACCATATAAATGATTTTATGAAATTCATAAAAGAAGAGTTTGTTTAATAAATTATTTATATGAAAAATATTGACGCCATAATAGTGCTTTGATGATGAATCAATATTGATTGATCTCTTTGAGAAATTACAAAATCAAGGACAGAGAAAGCTGTTGACTTATATAATTCAAGCATATCAAAAAAAGTGATAATGTCAGGCAAGTGGAGCATGTGGCTGACTGATATTCCGAAGCAGACAGAAGCAAGGGCCATGAGGGATTATGCGATTTCCCTTTGAGTTAATAGCCAAGATATAATGCTTGAAGAGGACTCAGTAGACACTCTTGGTAATGCTTACTTCGTAAAACAGATACTATCCGAAGGGAATTGGAAATATAACACTGTAGTGACCTCAGATTTTCACAAATCAAGAACAGAATACTCATTCAATAAGATACTTTGACCGGAATATATGACTAATTTTGAATTTGTTGAAAGCAATCTTAGTTCAGAACAATTTGAATCTATCAAGCAAAAAGAAAGTAAAGTTTTGAGCTTCACAAAAAAATATCTTGATCCGATATGTGATTGAGATGACGTTGAAATAACTGAAAAGCTATTCAGCTTTCATCCTTGATATGCCACAAACCCATTAGTCACCAAAGAAGATTTTATCAATATGTTGAAAAGTTAATTAAAAAATGAAAATGATAACAGTAATCGACCTTAATTATTCGCAGAACCCATATCCCCTGCTTAGCCAAGAATTGCTTGATAATGTTGGCAAGGTTTTATCGTTGAAGAAAAAAGTTCTTATTTTCATTAATAGACGCTGAGAAGCAAATGCGCTTATTTGCAGGGATTGTTCATATCAAGCTAAATGCTCTGAATGTGATATTTCAATGAATGTTCATAAATTCCCAACAAAAAAATTAATTTGCCATCATTGCAATAAGCAAGAATCCATTCCTGTTCAATGCCCGAAATGCTCCTGAACAAATCTAATATCTGTCTGAACATGAACCCAAAAAATGGAAGAGATATTTGCAAAAATATTTTCATCATCAAAGATAGTAAGATTGGATTCTGATAAGATTACTAAAGAAGGCGTTCACTTGGAAGATATTTGAAATGCTGATATCATTATTGCTACAGAATCAATAAATGCTGTGACAATAGAAAATCTTTGACTGGTTGTAATACCTCTTTTTGAGCTTGAAATGGTTATCCCTGAATATGACATTGAGGAAAGGATATATATAAATATTGCGTATAATCTCAAAAGATGAGCCGATGCGATTATCCAAACTTATATCCCGAATCATGAACTTCTAAAGATTATAACAGAATGAAATTATAAGGATTTTCTGATTCATACTCTGGAGGAAAGAAAAGCATTCAACTATCCTCCTTATTGAAAATTGGCTTACATTTGGATCAAATCAAAGAATAAGGAACGCTTGACAGATATGGCTGTAAAGCTCAATAATAAGCTCGAGATAGCAAATGAGGATAAAAAGATATATATAAATTACGATAGCAAATCATTCACAAAAAGAGCCTGAGAATTCAGGCAAAAAATAATCCTTAGATGAGAAAATCTAGAAGAATTCCTACAAATAGCATCAGGTGAAATAATAAGGAATAGAGAGATTGAATTAGAATGGAAATAGAAAATTGACTTATTTTTACAATATGCTAATATTTTTATATTATTAATTTTACCACTATATATGAATTTTAAAAAAAATAACCTCATCGCAACTGATATCTTAATTTCTATCAAACATAAAGCTTTCACTCTTGTGGAACTGATTGTAGTAATAGTCATCCTGGCAATACTCGCTACCATAGCATTTCTTTCTTTTTCTAATCAGTCCGGTTCTGCCAGGGATTCCGTCAGATTATCGGATACCACGAATATAAAGAAATGACTTGAGCTGCGTCAGGCAATAGGATGAACTATCCCACTTCCTGCAAATCCTAAGGCATATACATGATGAG
>AMFJ01002889.1_pt1 | contig 17615 bp, 12 predicted proteins | sample 427208 | NCBI WGS metagenome assembly AMFJ01 (sample SAMN02954298, study PRJNA114691) | groundwater metagenome | biome: aquatic; feature: subsurface aquifer; material: sediment; isolation source: subsurface aquifer sediment | place: USA: Rifle, CO | collected 2008-08
AATTTTCCCTCACTCGACACAATCAATGGAAAATTTTAGAAAAAACAAAGGCTTACTCAAGCAAAGAAAGAATTTTTAAAAAATTTATTTCTCAGTAATTTAACTTTGAGAGTGCAAACAAAAATAAAACAAAAATAATGAAAAAACCAAATATTTTTCATTGGTATTATAATCAAGGGGTTAATGAACTTTTGGAAATTTGGAAAAATTTTCTTGTTTTTGTTTGGCGATACTTTTCAATCAGTGAATTATTGGGAACACTTTTTTCTCCTTGGCGTCGCGATGTTGCGATTTCAGGATGGAGAGGTGTTCATCCTCTTCGAACACTCAGTCTTTTTCTTGAAAACATCATCTCGAGATTGCTTGGCGCGGTGGTGAGATCCGTCGTCATTTTTGTTGGTTTGATTTTTCTTCTTGTGGTGGCTGTCTTTGGCTTGATTGTTAACATCCTTTGGATCAGTGCACCTCTTGTTTGGATTGGCACTCTTGTTTTTTCTTTCAACAATGACATCAATCTTTTCTATGGTGCAGGCATGGTTCTTGCTTGGATTTTGGCCATTTTTTCATGGCAAATTCAAGACACAAAAACACCAATGCTTCAAATTTCTTTGGCTGAACTGGCGAAGCATTCAATTTTCGAGAGGATTTGTGGACGCATTGGAATTTCTCACAAACATTTTCCGCATGAGATTTTGGAAAGCAAGGAAATTTTTGAAGATTTTCTGAAGGCGCGCAACCTGACTCAAAAAGAATATCAACAGATCTTGAAATGGGAACTGGAACGACAACAAGAAAGAATAGATAACACGAAATTTTGGCTTAGTGAAAATTTGGCGAAAGTGGCTTGCATCGGCAGGCAGTGGAAATTTGGCTACACGGTCAATCTTGATCGCTATTGCATCGATTTGTCTGACGGTGATTATTCAGAATATGCAAACTGCAAGCTTGTTGGAAGGCAAGACGAGTATGAAATTTTGAAACTTGTTTTACATCGGCCAGATCAGAATTGCGCTCTTCTGGTTGGAAACAATGGAATTGGAAGAAAAACCATGATTCACTGGTTGGCTCAAAAAATTCGCACCAATCAAGAGGATGAATTTTTTCCTTCAGTTCGATTGCTGAGTCTTGATTTGGGCAGAGCAATTTCAGACGCAATCAATGGCGGGATGGATGTTGAGAATTTTCTTCGAACTCTCTTTTTTGAGAGTGCCAGAGCGGGAAATGTGATTTTGGTTATTGAGCATCTGGAACACTTTTTGGGTGGAAATTCCAGCGTTATGCATCCTGACATTTCGGCGGTGCTGGAAGAATTTTTGAGTGTGCCATCTTTTCGAATCATTGCAACTTCAACTTCCAAAGAATATCATCAACTGATTGAGAGTCATGTTGGTGTGACAAAATATTTTGAAATTGTTGAGATTCGAGAACCCTCAGATGAAGAGGCGCTTTTGATTTTGCTGAATCATTTTGAGAAATATGAAAAAAGAAGAGTACTCTTTTCATTCAAGGCTCTCAAAAAAATCATACAAGAATCAGCCAAGCACAATTGGGAATTTCCATTGCCAGAGAGAGCAATCGACTTGGCCATGGGTGTGCTTGTTTTTTGGGAGAAAAAATCTGATGAGCAATTTGTGAGCGAAAAGGTTGTGGACGACTATTTGTCGCTCAAAACTGGCGTTCCGCAGGGAGATATTGAGGGCATTGAGAGGAAAAAACTAATGAACTTGGAAGCCTTGCTTCATCGGCAGGTAATTGGTCAAGACGAAGCCATTAGCCAGGTTTCTTCTGCTCTTCGTCGCGCTCGCGCCGGAGTTGGAAATTCTGAAAAACCAGTCGGAAGCTTTTTGTTTTTGGGTCCAACGGGAGTTGGCAAAACTGAAACTGCCAAAGCGTTGGCGAAAGTATATTTTGGCAGTGTGGACAAAATGATTCGCTTGGACATGAGTGAATTTCAAACACCGAATTCAATTGATCGCTTGCTTGGATCATCTCAATTGAATCAACAAGGGCGATTGGTCAGCCAAATCAAGGACAATCCATATTCACTCCTTTTGCTTGATGAAATTGAAAAAGCATATCCTGAGATTCTGGACATTTTTTTGCAAATTCTGGATGAGGGATTTGTTAATGATGCTTTTGGAAACAGGATCAGCTTCAGAAATACCATGATCATTGCAACTTCAAATGCTGGGTCGTCGCTCATCAAGAGCATGACAGAGCAAAATGCTGGCGCTGAAGAAATCAAGGAGTCAGTCATTGATCATGCAATTGAAAACAACATTTTCCGCACTGAGTTTTTGAATCGCTTCGAGGGGGTTGTCTTCTTCCGTCCACTCAATGAAATTGAGCTTCGAAGCGTGGTTCGTCTTCAGCTTCAAAAATTCATTCGAAAGATTTCCAAAGAAAAAAACATCCAAATTGATTTTGATGAAAATGTTGTTGAGCAGATAATTCAAAAAGGATACAATCCAATTTTTGGAGCCAGATCATTGAATAGATATATGGAAGAGACAATCGAAGATTTGATTGCCAAGAAAATAATCTCCGGAGAGGTTGCTCATGGAGAAAAAATATCGCTTTCTTTTTAAAAAATGGCTGAGCAGAGCGCTTTGTTTGCATTTGTTGCCAAATGCTGTATGCTTTGTAATATATGAAGATATTAGTTATTGCTCCGACGCCATTTTTTGCTGACAGGGGAACGCACATTCGAATTTTGGAAGAAGCATTGGCACTCGAAAAATTGGGGCACAAAATTACAATTGCAACATATCACATCGGAAAAGACATTGACCGAGAAGTGGAAGCAGGTGTGCGGGTGCGAAGAATCAGGCGCCTTCTTTTTTGGTACAAAAAATTGGAAGCTGGTCCTGATTGGCAGAAAATAATTTTGGATCTGATGCTCATTCGAAAAGTGTATCATATCGCGAGAACTCAATATCCAGATGTAATTCACGGACACCTTCATGAAGGAGTTTTGATTGGTTGGATTGTCAAAAAAATTCTCTTTTGGCGGAAAATGAAGTTAATTGCGGATTTTCATGGAAGTCTAACCAAAGAAATGACTTCGCATAGTTATTTGAGTGGTGGAATCCTTAAAAAGATTTTTTTTGAAATTGAAAAGTGGATTGACAATTTGGGCGACTGGGCCATCACGAGCAGTCAGGAAAACACGATTGAGATTGCTGAAATCCGAAAAAAACACAGTGTAACAACCGTTTTGGATGGTGCCAACCTTTCGCATTATGCAAACTTGCCAAGCAAGCTTGAACTCAAAAAGGAATTTGAATTGCCTTTGGACAAAATCATTGTGACATATGCTGGTCAGCTTATATTGAACAAGGGGATTGAATATCTGCTGGATTCAATTTCTGAAATTTCCAAGAAGAACAAAAATATTTTTTTTGTGATTGCTGGATTTCCGGTTGAAGGCGTTTTGGATTTTGTGGAAAAAAACAATTTGAGTCAACATGTCCGAGTTATTAGTCCTTTGAATTATTTTGATTTGCCAAAGCTCTTGATGGCGAGCGACATCGGAATTGATCCCAAGGATTCTTCAACCATGCAAGCAAGTGGAAAAATTTTGCAATACATGGCAGCGGGGCTTCCGGTTGTTTGTTTTGATCGTCAAAACAACAGAGCATATTTGGAAGAGGGTGGGCAGTATGCCAGTGAAATTTCATCTTCAGGCTTGACTCAAAGCATTTTGTCTTTGGCAAATGACTCTCAACAAATTATTTCAAAAGGTAATTTCAACAAGGAGCAGATCAAGAAATTCAGCTGGGATATCTCAGCCAAAAAAATTGAAGAAATATATCTGAAATAACAAAAAAAGAGAATTAGCTGTTTAATAAAAAAATATACTCGCAAACCACAAAAGGAGGATAAAAATCATGCTAAATCAATGTGTGCCTTATTTTGTTCTCGCCTATTTCGTCGTTATCATGTTGGTTTTTATGTTCATGGTTTTTTCTCAAAAAATCGGAGCCGGGGTGGTCATGGAGATTTATGAGCAAGAATCATTCAGCTCCATTCAGTTGACCTATGTGGTGATAATTTGCGATGAGCAAAGCCAAGAAAATGATAAATACATAATTTCGGAATCAATGCGTTCCAAAATAAAAAGAGGTGAAGAGATAGTTTTCAAATCCAGGCTGGGAAGAATCACATATCTTTTTGGAAAAGATGCGCCAGAATCATTATTGGAGGCTGTGTCTGCGTGATCTTCTTATTTGCAGGTAAGAGTGAAAAATAAGAGCCAGGAGAAAATTTTCCCTGGCTCTTAAATTTTTTATAATACTCATATTGTGCGATGTATTTGGTGTGTTATAATAAAAATATGAAATTATTGCTTATTAAAGCTGGAAAAATTATTAAAACCATTCAGCGGGATGGCCTTATTAGCGGTGGGAAAAAAATATCAATCTTCTTTTGGATTTATTTTAAAAATATTATCAGTGTTAAATCGGGAGACATTCTTTTTATTACGGCTGGGGTTGGTGATAGCGCTTTGTATCGTGCTCACAATCAGGCCGAGGAGCTTCGAACCCATGGTTTCGATGTTTCAGTCACCATGCAGGATAATCCTTTTCTTGCAGGTTTGGAAAAGAAATTCAAAATCTTCATTTTCCATCGCACGATTCACACTCCCGGGGTGGCAAAATTGATAGAAAAGATAAAAGCTGGAAAAAAAGAAATCATTTTCGACACAGATGATATGGTTTTTGATGTTAAATATGTGCATCAGACTGATCACTATAAAAACATGTCATTTTTTGAAAAGAAGCAATATGCAAAAGGCATCGGGGAAGAAATTCTCAAAGATCCATATGTGAAAGTTTGCACAACCAGCACAAAGTTCATTGCTTCTAAATTGGAAGAATATGGAAAAAAGGTTTTCATTATTACAAATAAACTTTCCAATCAATGGTTGAATTTTGCAGATGAGCTTTTGGAAAACAAAAGACATCAAAAAGATCAGAACGACAGAGTTCGCATTGGATATTTCAGTGGAACCATCGGCCACAATAAAGATTTTGCTACGATTTCCGATGCCTTGGTTGAAATATTGGAAAAATATTCTCAAGTTGAAATATTTTTGGCTGGACCATTGGTGCTTGAAGAAAAATTCGAAAAATTTTCCGATCGGATTGTTCGATGTTCCTATGCTCCTCGAAAGAAGCATTTTGAAAATATTTTTTATTGTGATATTATTTTGGCTCCACTGGAAAATGATGAGTTCAGTGTGGGAAAATCAGAGTTGAAATTTTTTGAATCTGGCTTGCTGGAGGTTCCTGTGGTTGCTGTGCGCAATCAAACTTTCTCCGGAGCAATCGAGGATGGAAAAAATGGCTTTTTGGCTGATAATGAAAAAGAATGGGTGGAAAAAATTTCAAAACTGATTGAAAACAAGGAGTTGAGAATCGAAATGGGCAAACTTGCACGCGAGAAAGCCTTGGCTGATTATACAACCAAAAACAGCCACAGTGAGGAATACTATGAATATTTAAGAAAGTCCATAAAGTCATAAAGTCCATAAAGTCAAAAGGCAAAATGCTTTACAGACTTTGGACTTTCAGCTTTAGACTTGTTTTTTTATGAAAATACTTGTTACTGGTGGCGCTGGGTTCATTGGAAGTCATGTGACAAAAAAATTGCTTGATCGTGGAGATCAGGTTGTTTGTGTTGATGAATTCAATGATTACTATTCTCCAAAAATCAAAGAATTGAATGTCGAGCCTTTTTTGAAAAACGAAAATTACAAACTGTATCGAGGAACGATTGTGGATTTTGAATTTCTCAAATCTGTTTTTGAAAAAGAAAAACCGCAAAGGGTTATTCATGCAGCTGCTCGCGCCGGAGTCAGGCCAAGCATTGAAGATCCTTTCATATACGAAGACACAAATGTGAAGGGAACGCTCAATTTGCTTCATTTGTCCAAAGATTTTGGCATTGAAAATTTTGTTTTGTTCAGTTCTTCTTCTGTCTACGGAAATTCCTCAAAAGTGCCATTTTGTGAAACTGACCCGGTGGATTGTCCCATTTCGCCATATGCAGCCACCAAGAAGGCCACAGAGCTTCTGGGGTACACATACCACCATTTGTACCACCTCAATGTGAATGTGGTGCGTCCCTTCACTGTCTATGGGCCCGGTGGCAGGCCGGACATGTTTCCGTTTTTGTGCACCAAATTGATTGATGAGGGCTTGGAAGTTAAGCGATTTGGCGATGGATCAACCCGAAGAGACTACACTTTCATCGACGATTTGGCTGATGGAGTTGTTTCGGCTTGCGACACAATTTTGGGCTATGAAATTTTCAATTTGGGAAATTCAAACACCGTGGAGCTCAGTCATTTCATTGCAACCGTGGAAAAAATTCTGGGGAAAACTGCCAACATTAAAGAATATCCAATGCAACCCGGAGATGTGCTCATCACAAACGCTGATCTGACAAAATCGCGAAAACTTCTTGGCTATGATCCGAAAGTAAAAATAGAAGAGGGAATGGAAAGATTTATCGCTTGGTATCAGGAAAATAAAAATCTGTATTAAGTCGAAAGTCTAAAGTCGAAAGTCAAAAGCGGAATGCAGAAAGTCGATAAAGCTAAAAGTCTAAAGTCAAAAGCGAAACAGAATTCAAGTCATCAGTCATCTGTCATCGGGATGCGGAATGCAGAAAGTCCAAAAAGTCAAAAGTAAAAAAACAACAGCCACAAGGTTGTTGTTTTTTGTTGGTGCGTATTTTTCTTTGCCTATTTCCTTTTTCGGCACGCTTCGCAACCAGGAACTATTTTTTAGCAAAGCGAGCGAAATGAAATAGTAATTTCATTTCCGAGCGTGCGACAAAAACAAGCTTGCTTATAGTTGCTCGCTCGTCCTCGCTGTCGCTGTGGATGGTCTCAAAAGAAAACAGTCAAAGCAAAAACATTCGTTGTGCATGATCCTTCTATTGAAGTGCTAATTTATAAATAACAACCTCTCCGAAATTGTTGTCACTGCAGTCTGTTTCTTTGGAGCAATTTGATTGAGTATATGCTCCTGCTTTGAAATAGTTTCCGGTTCCGGATTTTTTCATCGAAAATACAGGCGATGCGCTTTCGTTGTAGAAAATGTTGATCGTTCCTTTGTCAGCAACAAATTTGACGGAGAATTTTTTCCCCAGGGTGTAATTTGGATCCAATGTTGGTCCAGCTTTGCCGTTGATGTCGACAAAAAGTTTTGGATATTCCAAACGAATAACAACCACATCGTCATCGGCATCATGAATTTGTCCTGCGACAACATGTTTTTTCTTTTTTGGAACAGCTGTGATTGCTTGCTCAAGATACATTGAATGAATTGCGGAAGTGGTTGACCAACTGGCCAGACTTTTTCCGCCGTTTGTCATTTCGCGCAATTCTGAGCGAGGATATCCACTCCCGCTGGTGGTGACTCCATTGACTGGGGCTCGAAAGACAACTCCATCGCAACTTGAATTTGCCAAAAAATATGGCCTTGCTTGAAATGATGCAAGCGCAATTTCTTTGATCTCGGTTGGTTTTTTGTTTGATCCTGTTGGCAAAGTCTGTTTCCAATTGGAAAGATTCAAAATTTCCGATGGATATTGGCAAGATGTTTTGATTGGCTGGTCTGTGGGATTGTCAGTTTTTAGTGTTGTGGATGCTTGAATTTCTGGCTTAGTGATGGGAGCGCTTTGAGGCTCATCTTGTGTGACATTTTTGTTTGCAGGATTTTTTGCAACAATTCTGGGTGATTTGATTGTTTTGGCTGAAGAAAAGTGCTGAAAGGCAACAAAAAATCCCCCAAGAGGAATAATGATAGCGAGGATTAAGAGATATTTTTTCATAATTTTTTTTGTTTGTTATTGTTTTAAACGCTTTGATTGCAAGCTTTGCAACAGTAAGGAAAACATATAGGACATTTCTGTTTTTGTCAACCGTTTTGCTGACACAAATTAAAGTGCTTGCAAAATAAAATTAATCCGGCGATGTAATAATATTTGAGAGATTTTTTTCTAAACAAACTCATATGCGTGGAAAAAAAGACATCAAAAAAATAGCCGTCATTGGAAGTGGAATTGTTGGTCAGGCAACCGGCAAGGGCATGGCTGATGTTGGCAATGAAGTTGTCTTTTTTGATACGAATCCTGTCATTATCGAATCGCTCATCAAGGAGGGATTTTACGCCAAGCATGCCGATGACCTCAATGATGGATCATCAAATGGTTTTGATTTTTTCATGCTAAGCGTTCCAACGCCGACGCAAAACGGAAGAATAAACTTGCATTTTCTTGAGTTGGCTTTGAATAATTTAGGTAAAGCGATCCGAAATGGCTTGAAAAAAACTATCGTGGTTCTGAGGAGCACTGTTTCTCCTGGGACCACTGAAAATTTGCTGGTGCCTGTCTTGGAAAAAGTTTCAGGAAAAAAAGCAGGAAAAGATTTTGGAGTTTGCATGAACCCCGAGTTTCTCAGGGAAGTCAGCGCCAAGGAAGATTTCAGAAATCCTTGGATGGTTGTTATTGGTTCAAATGACAAAAAGGCTGGAGCAGAACTGGAGAAATTGTATGCGCCATTCAAAAGTCAGATTGCACACATGTCCCTCAGGGAAGCTGAGATGATGAAGTATGCGCACAATTTGCTGAATGCGACAAAGATATCTTTCTTCAACGAAATGCGAATTGTTGGAAACAGCATTGGAGCAGATCCTGACAAAATGTTTCCGATTGTTGTCAAAAGCGCTGAAGCAATTTGGAATCCGAAATATGGAATAAAAAATTTTGGAGCATACGGAGGAGTTTGTCTGCCAAAAGACACGGTGGCATTTTTCACTTGGGCTTCTGAATTTTTGGGATATAAGATGCCTGTCCTCAAAGGAACAATTCAAACGAATGAATTGATGAAGGCGATGGCTGAATATTCTGATTACATGGAAAAGAATGAAACAAAAAAAGTTTCACATGAAAAACAGACAATCCATCACGAGAATCTTGTCAGAAAAAATGATTTTGGACACAGAATCCCGCACGGTGCTTTCAGTGGATTGCCTTTGTAGCAAATTACACACAAAAAAATGAAAGACATAATTGCAACATATTGGAGCACTATTTTATTTCTGGTTCCATTGGGAGTGGTTGGTGTTTGGCGATGGTCTGTTTGGGCAATAAAAAAAGTGATTTCATTTTTTTATCGATCGCCAAAAGGAAATTTTTATTCAACGCTTTCCATTGTGACGCCTGTGTACAATGAAGATCCGGACATGTTTCGTTTGGCACTTGAATCATGGAGACTCAATGAGCCAGACGAAATCATTGCAGTTATTGATCACTCGAATCCCGAATTGATTGCCATTTTCAATCATTTCTCTGGGCGATTTGCTGGGGCAAGACTTCTGGTCACGCAAAAGCCCGGAAAAAGATCAGCTTTGGCTGATGGAATTGCTGTTTCCAAAAGTGAAATCGTTGCCTTGGTTGATAGTGACACAATTTGGGGGCCGAAAATAAAAAGAAAATTTTTGGCTCCGTTTTCAGACCCAAAGTTGGGTGGCCTGACCACCCGGCAAGATGTTTTGAAGACCGACACTTTTGCGCGAAAACTTTTCAAAATTTTGTTGGACGATCGGTATCTCACGGAATATCCTTTCTTGACTGTTGTTTCAGACGCCCTGCTTTGTTTGTCTGGACGAACTGCCGTATATCGCCGAGCGGCAATCGAAGACAAGTTGGAAGCTTTGGTTAATGAGAAATTTTGGGGGAAGCAAATGATAAGCGGAGATGACAAAACCCTGACAAATCTGGTGCATCTTGCTGGTTGGAAAACTTGTTTTTTGCGAGATGTGAAAGTGTACACTCCGGGAAATCCGGAATTGATGAGCTTTATCAAACAAAAATTGCGTTGGGCAAGAAATGGTTTGCGATCAGATTTGAAAATATTGTTTGGAAGTTGGGTTTGGAAAAAACACAAAATTCTTGCCCTGGTCATGATTGAGAAGGTTATTGCAGCAATCACCATTCTTTTGGGTCCTGCATATTTTGTGGTTTCGTTGCTCGCTGGTCATTGGGAAATTTCTGCAATCATTCTTGTTTGGTGGCTGGTGAGTCGCGCAATCAAAATTCTCCCGCACTTGAAAGAAAAACCTGCTGACATTTTGATTTTGCCGGCATATGTGTTGATGACTTTTGTCATGGCGATCGTCAAAATCTATGCATTTTTCACAATGGACAAGCAAGGCTGGATCACTCGTTGGGATGCCAGTCGTTTGAATGTATTGGGTCCATTCAGGCAAGTTACAGCAATCGCTCTGACCGTGTTTTTTGTCGGAGGATATTTTTTGACTGTCGGATCATATCAACAAAACACGCTGGAGAGTGCAATTGTCAAATCAAGTGCCCAAAAGAGCTCAAAAAACAAAAATAATGTGATTTCAACTCAGCCAAAATTGGTTTCCGACGCGGAACTTTTGAGAAAAAAAGTTTTGATTCAAGAAGCAATAAAGAAAAATGCATATGGTTTTTTTGCGGTGCGACCCGGAGACACTTTGCTGGCCATAAGTCGAAAATTCAACATGAAAGACATTTCTCAAATGACCTATGAAAATAATATTCCCATCGCAAATGTGAATAGCATTCCGATTGGCAAAAAAATAATGATTCCGGTTTCAGCTTTGCAAAATTCATTGAGCGTCGACAATTTGCCAGCAGTTACATTGAGCACAAAACCGTCAGTGATTTCATATGACCAACTTTCAAACACGATTTTCGTTAAGGGTGGTGGGAGCGTGGTGACTTTGCCAAAAATAAAAGCATCATTATTTGGAAACAAAAAAATCCTGGAAGAAATCAAGCCCGGGGAATGGATATTGAGGGCCAATTTATACATCGGAAAAGATGTTACTCTGGTTGTTGACAAGCGAGACACGACATATTTGAAATTGAAAAGTGATAATGACGGATTTGTCTGGGTTCTTTCGCAAGGAGGGAACATGTTTTTTTCTCAAACAAAAGTGACTTCTTGGGATGAATCAAAATCTGCTCCTGACACTGACCATGCCCAAGGAAGAAGCCACATCACAGCCAAATCAAGCGGAAGAATGGACATTGTAAATTCTGAAATTGCATATTTGGGATATGCGGGCTTGCCTGAAAGGGGCGGACCATTTGGCGGATCATATGGGTTGTCATGGAAAATAACCAGCGGTGAGTTTAATGACAATCTTTTGACCGGGTCAGTCATCAACAGCTCAATTCATGACAACTATTTCGGAATCTACACTTTTGGGGCAACAGGCGTGATGGTGAAGGGAAATAAAGTTTTTCAAAATGTTGAATATGGAATCGATCCTCATGATGATTCCAATAATATGATCATCAGTGACAACATTGTTTTTGAAAATGGAAATCATGGAATCATCACCTCCAAGAGGTGTTTTGGCAATCAGATCTATGGCAATGTTTCTCATAACAACAAGTTGCATGGCATCATGTTGGATCGAAATTCTGAAAATAATGTTGTCGAAATGAACACGGTCTATGGCAATGTTGATGGAATTTCATTGTATGATTCCAATGAAAATTTGATCTCGCGCAACAACATTCATGGCAACAAGCAGGGAATTCGCCTCAATCAAAATTCCTCTTTCAATTTCATTGAGAGCAATCAGATCATCTCAAATGGAAATGGTGTTCATGTGTATGGCGGGGCAAACAAGAATGTTGCCCTGAACAACAACATTGCAAGCAATGATGTGGGAATCTCAATTCAAAATGCCTCGGGAAACATGTTCTATGCGAGTCTCAAACATTCAGAAAACACCAAGGATGGAAACATTGAAACTAATGAAAACGAAAATGAAATCAAATAGAGTGACCACAATTGGAATCATCTTGGGAGTTGCAATGTTGTTGCTGGGCTTTTTTGTTTGGAATTTTTTCAAACAGGAAACTGTAGCCTTGAAAGTGGATGAGATTGAGGACATCAAGGGTTTGGGATATTCCGGACAACGGAAAGTTGTGCTCAATAACAAGGGCGACATCTTCATTGCATATCGCAAAAAATATCAGGGAAAATCTGAGATTTTTGTGGCCAAGGTTTTTCGTGAAAAAAAAGACTGGAAAATCTCAGGAACAGCCAAGCCCATCTCGACGGTTGGCAAGGGCGCGGATCAACGAGTGCCTTCAATTGCTGTTGATGAAAAAAACAATTTGCATGTTGTTTGGTATGGGGCTGAATCTGAATCGAAAGAAGAAACAAACAATCGACAAATCAAATATTCTCAATCGATTGATGATGGAAAAAGTTGGAGCGAGTGGAAAAACATTGCCTTGGTTGGTGGATATGAAGGTGAAGACTATTGGCAAGAGCACCCATACATCCTGACCAAATCTGAAAACGAATTGTTTGTTGCCTGGGAAGGAAAAGATGAAAACAACAAAAAGCAACAAATCAAATTTTCCAAGTCATTTGATGGAGGAAAATCTTGGAGTCAATGGAGAAATGTCCGCGAGACTCTTGAAAACACCCAGTCCAGGCCAACCATGGTCAGAGAAAAACCTGGCCGGTCAGGCAATGGAAAACTTCATTTGTTGGCATATTCTTCCTTTGGAAATGATGACAACAAGCAACAGCTTGTGCACGCATGGTCAGATGACAATGGAAATTCCTGGAGTCAGTGGGAAATGATTTCAGATTCTTCGCTTGATTCGCGTCACTTGAGTGCGGTCATTGATCGCGATGAAAAAATTCATGTTGTTTGGCGCTCGCTGAATTCCAAAGGGAAATCTCAAATCATGCATCGCTTTTTGAAAGAAGGTCAATTGTCAGAGGCGAAAATTGTTGCAGATTCAGAAAAATATCAATTTTTTCCAAATGTTTCGGCCGATGCCAGGGGGAATGTCTTTGTGACTTGGATGGAATCAGAAACATCTTCCAAGCTCCCAAATGAAGACCCGACAGATGGAAAAATATTTTTGTCCAAATACGATGGAGAAAAATTTTCCAAACCTGTCCAGATCAGCCAATCGGAAACAAACTTGTATCCAAATTTGCCAGAAAGAGTCAAAAATGGAATCCCGCCTCTCCTATATGAGTCCCAAAGCACCTCCTCAGATTCATTCGTACTCATGCTTAATGTCAGAAAATAGGGTATAATTAAGTCGAAAGCTAAAAGTCTAAAGTCAAAAGCGGGATGCAGAATGCAGAGAGTCTAAAGTTGAAAGTCAAAAGCTAAAAGTCAAAAGCGGGATGTAAAAAGTCGAAAGAAAAAAGTCCCTAGAGTAAAATGCGAAATACAAATAAAAAAATAAAAATTAAAAAACAATGGAAAAATTTGAGGATATAATAGCTTGGCAAAAGGCAAGGCAATTGACAATTTTTGTGTACAAAATATTTTCAGACAGTCGAGACTTTGGTTTTCGAGACCAAATTCAGAGGGCTTCTGTTTCTATAATGAACAATATTGCCGAAGGATTCGAAAGAAAAGGAGACAAAGAGTTTAGTCATTTTCTATATATTGCCAAGGGTTCATGTGGTGAAGTTAGGTCCATGATTTACTTGGCTCAAGATTTGAGGTATATTACTAATAAGGAATCTGGTGAATTATTGGAAATATCTGCTGAGATATCAAGAATTTTATCGGGATTTATTAAGAAACTAAAATAGCTTGTTTTTTGAGTTTTTTGAGTCAGCTTTTGACTTTATGGACTTTAGAGACTTTTGACTTCGTGTATGCGACACCATGAGAATTATCGCGAGTTAATCTGGGCCCTGGCAAAAACTGATTTCAAACTTCGCTATCACGGAAGCGTGCTGGGATATTTGTGGGCGCTTCTCAAGCCATTGCTCACTTTCGCGGTGATGAATTTTGTTTTTTCTTCGATGTTCAATCCAAAGGGAACAGGCGATGGAACATATTCCTTGCAATTGCTGGTTGCGCTCATGATGTTCTATTTTTTTGCTGAGGGCACCAGCGCCGGAATGAGTTCGCTTCTTTCCAAAGCGCAGCTCGTGACCAAGATCTATGTTCCGAGATGGACAATAATCCTGGCTTCAACCATCAATGCGACTTTGATCTTCTTGATGAATCTTTTGGTGATTGCATTTTTCTTTGCAATCAAGGGTTTCATGCCAAGCATCGCGTCAATTCTGACATTTTTGATGTTTTCAATTTTCATATATGTCATCATCCTTTCTTTTGCGCTCATCACAGCGCCTTTGTATGTGAAATTCAGAGACTTGGCCATGATCTGGGAAGTGCTGACGATGATAATTTTGTATGCTTCGCCGATCATCTATCCGTTGGTGACTTTGCCAGCTCAATATCATCAATTTATTCTTCTCAATCCGCTCGCATTTGCAATTCATTTCACCAAAGAAGCCTTGATCAACAATCATTTTGCTGATCTTTCTCAATATGCAACTTTCACTGCAATTGTCCTGGGATCTTTCATTCTCAGCATTTTTTCATATCGAAAATTCATCGTGAAGGTGGCGGAAGAAATCTAGCCCGAAGCGCTAGCTGAAAGTCTGTAAAGCCTATAAAGTCGAAAGCGGGATGCGAAATGCAAAAAGTCGAAAGTCGAAAGCACGGGAAGTCTAAAGTTGAAAGTCAAAAGCCCATAAAGTTGAAAGCGGGATGCGAGAATGATGTTAAAAATGCCTTGAATAAGCAGAATATAAAATATGTTGACAAAAGATGCAAGTATGTTGTATTGGTTTACAGTTGACTGTAAACTGTAAACTTTATCAGCATAAAAACATCAGAAAAAAAACCATTGTCATTCCGGACTTGATCCGGAATCTGCATTTGATTGTACTCATTTTCGATGTACGGACTTTTTTTAATCTGTGGTATAATATAAAAATAAAAATTAATCACAAAATAGAGCTTTAAGGACTTTTGACTTTAAGGACTTTATGACCCAAATATGTTTTTTTCAAGCCCAAGCGCAGACCTCAATGTGATTGTTTTTCTGCTTTTCATTTCACTTGCAATTTCGATTGTGGTGGCGATTAAAACAAAAAAGATTTTGTTGCCTGTTTTTTTGATGTCAGCCCTAGGTAATACTATCTTGTTTGGAAATATTAATTTTAACTTCGCAAGTAGATTCAATATCGTATGGTTATTTGATTTTACTCGAAACATTTGGCCATACATAAATCTATTACTCTTGCTAATTTTAGTTTTTAACTTTTTTAAAAATAAATATGCCCAAAAAAACAAAAAATGAAAAATCAAAACAGCTGTTGGCATCATTGCTGGCAGTTGTTTTTGTTTTCACAACATTCTTGTTTTCTGTTCGTCTTGCTAAGGCTGAAGAAATCTTTGACGATGTGCATTATATCAATGAGGAGGGCTACGAATATATTTTTGGAGAAGTGACCTGGGGTAAAGGTGATCATATCATTGAAAAAGGTGTAACAATAGAAGAGGGTGGTGTTCTCAAGATCGAAAAGGGTGCAAGAATCTTGTTTCGAGATAACCCTGATCAGCAACCATATTTAATTGTTGGCGATGGAAAAATTTTGGCCATTGGAACACAAGATGAAAAAATAACATTTGCATCAACAGAGGAAAATGGTTTGTATGATATAAGATTCAATTCCTTCATTGACGGAGAAACATCATTTTTCAGATATGTTGATTTTATTGGTGCCAATAGAAGCTATGATGATGAAATGTCATTGAAAAAAAACTTTTTTATTAATACTGCAGTTGCTGCTGAAGTTCAAGTGTATAATTATTTTTCATATATTTCAGGAAAAGTTCATATTGAAAATTCAACATTTTTCAATGAAACAATTTCAGTTGACACATATATAGGCAGAGAAGATGATGTGACAAATTTGGGTTACAATGAAAACGGGTTTATCGAAATTGTTAACTCGAATTTTGATTTGACATCTGGAGGCTTGGCGATTGATTCTGTTTTGCGATGCCATGAATATTTTTCAGAAATTAATTGCAAGAAACGCTTTCTTCTCAAGAATAATTGGTATGGTGATTTTCTGGGTCCAAACGCTGAAGGAAGCACACTATCGAATGGTGTTGGGCTGAATGGAAACTATTTATTGGAAAGATGGAGGGGGAATGACCTGATTGCGGATCCGACAATTGTTGTGCCTGGAATCATGGGCTCAGGACAATTTTTGGGCTCTTGGCAACTTGATCCAATCACGCATTCATATGATGATCTGGTCGCTTCACTTGAAGAAAATGGATTCATTAAAGATGTTAATTTGTTTGATTTTCCATATGACTGGAGAAACAACAATCAGACCAGTGCTCGATTTTTGCAATCCAGAATTGAAGGCATCATCAGTGAAACAAAGGTTTCAAAAGTTGATGTGGTGGCTCACTCGATGGGTGGCTTGGTGGCAAGGGCATACATTGAAGAAATTGATGGAGTTCAATATCTCGGCACAATTGATCAATTAATAACAATGGGAACACCCCAAAAAGGTTCGCCTTCGGCATATCTCAAATGGGAAGCCGGTGAAGGATTCTTTACTTGGAGCGATAAGTTAGCAAAACATCATTTCAATCAAGAAGCCCAGCATGCAGGATTTGATGACTTGAAAAATTATCTTCAAGAAAAAGTTCCTTCAGTGAATCAACTTTTGCCTGATTATGCATATTTGATTGATGCTGGAAGTGGACAAGTGCGAACTTATCCTGAAAATTATCCCCGCAACACATTTCTGGAAGATTTGAATTTGGAAGCCAATCTGGAAAAAATGAAAAAAGTCGAGCACATCAACATTTTCGGCAAGCTCGAAAGCGACCAAAGCACCATTTCAAAAATTCGCTTGGTCCAAAGTGAAATTGCTGAAAAATGGGAACATGGAATGCCGGAAAAATTTTATGATGATAACACTGATCAAGGACTCGAATTTTATTACGGTGATGAAACAGTTCCAAAATATAGCGCCGAAAGCATCTCTGCTTACAAAATGATCGAAATTGATTCTTCGCATCAATATCTGCCAACTGCATCTCAGTGTGAAGTTCTTCGTGAACTCACGGGCAAAACAGAGTGTAATTTTGTTGATGATTGGCATATGACAAATGTTCTTTTGTTTAATGTTTTCTCTCCGGTCGACATTCAAATCATTTCTCCGAGCGGGGTGAAATATGGGAAGAATTTTGAGAATGACACGATTTTTGAAAATGAGGATGGTTCATTCTATTCTGGATTTGAAACTGAGAATGAATTTTTGACAATTCCAAATCCGGAAGATGGGGAATATAGAATCATTACAAAGGGAACTGGAGAAGGTGGAGAATTTAGAATTGAAGCTGTGAAAGTTTCACAAGATCCAAATGATGAAACCAAATCAAATGAATCTGTCGAAACCATGACTGGAATTTCAGTTCCAAATGAAATTGAAGAAAAAACAATAGAAATTGTTGGAGAAAAAATTGTTGGCGAAGATGTTGCTGAAGAGGCCAAAGATGAGATTGCACCTGAGGCAAAAATATCATTCAATCCAGCAACTCAAAAACTCGAGATTGTTGGAATCGACAATGTTTCCCAAAATGTTTCAGTTTCCTTGAGCGAGCAAGTGGACAAGAGACAAAAAATCACCCAAACGGCGGTTTTGACAGACTTGGCAGGAAACG